>R20__coassemble_332_pt1 | contig 36593 bp, 35 predicted proteins | sample R20__metabat2_low_PE_015 | metagenome-assembled genome bin R20
GGAGGTCCATTTTTTATCCAGAGTTATTGTAAAAAGTTAGGTAAGATACTATAATCTAGGGCAAATCCTTTTAATATAGTATCCAATTGTCCGCTCCACAGCCGAGATGGCCCAGCCCGGTAAGGCGCGAGCCTGGAAAGTTCGTGGTGATTCACCTCGGGAGTTCAAATCTCCCTCTCGGCGCCATTCCTATTCTAAATCGATACCAAACCATCCCGTCCTTAACATCGTTCGAAGACGTTGCCGATCGCAGATTGTACTCGTCATATCATAGTTTTTAGGCGTGTGCAAGCCACCATCCATGCCATCAAAATTCTTGTAAAAATCCTTCAAAAATATCAATTGTGGTATAACTTTTAATCGATTTTTTGCCTTGTGGCATCAATTCTTTTTAAAGTTTTCTGTTGTGGTATAATTACTAATGCAATAGAATAAATACCTTCAAATCCAATCATTATTCATGGCAAAAAGAGAGGATTACGACCAATGGGTCATCGATTGGATCGCATCGGAGAAGAAGGCAGGCAGGAAATGCTTCGATGTGAGGAAGACCGGTAATTCATACTACGTTTATTATCAGACCACCCGCTACAATCCCGATCTCAGGAAGAGGGAGAAGGTGTCATCGTACATAGGGAAGCTCACTCAGGACGGTCTGATGGAACCTCAGACCAAAGAGAATGATATCATAGAGCCTACAAGGTACGGACTGGGGGTGGACACCGGAGGTACGTTCACCGATGCGGTGATAGTGGATCTCGATGACATGTCAGTCATCGCCAAGCACAAATCTCCCACCACACACCACGACCTCTCCATAGGATTGTACAATTCGGTGGATGCCGTGCTCTCGGCCACCGATATAGATCCCTCGGAGATCGTCTCTGTGGGGATATCGACCACCCTCGCCACGAACTCCGTTCTGGAAGGGAGGGGAGGTAACGTCGGACTCATACTGATCGGGTGGGATCCCATTGAACCCGTCCACTTCGGTGAGAGCAAACAGGTATTCGTCAAGGGCGGATACGATGTCAAAGGCAGGGCCAAGGCATCCATGTCACTCGAGGAGGTGACCAACGCCATCAATGAGATATCCAAGGATGTGGACGCCATCGCGATATCCGGTCTCTTCGCCAATCTCAACGCATCGCAGGAGAGGAAGGTCAAGGAATTGGCGATCAAACTCACCGGATTGCCGACGGTGGCAGGACATGAACTGTCATCCGAATTGGGTATCGGGTTGCGTGCGGAGACCGCGGTGCTCAATGGAAGACTGATACCCATAGTGAGCAAGTTCTTCGATGACGTCGTGAAGACATTCAAGGAGAAGGGGATTACCGCACCCATCATGGTCTACAAGGGCGACGGTTCCGTCATGACCATCGAACAGGCGAAGATGTATCCCGTTCAGACGATCCTCTCCGGACCCGCGGCTAGTTCCATGGGAGGTAAGATCATCTCCGGATACGAGAACTTCGTGATGGTCGATATCGGCGGTACCTCGACGGATATCGCCGTTGTGGAGGAGGGATATCCTCAGATCCAATTCATGGGTGCCGAGGTGGGAGGATGGAGGACCCGTGTGAAGGCGGTCGATATGCACACCATCGCCTTGGGCGGTGACTCCAGGATCTCGATAGTCGACAACACGTTCGTCTTCGGACCCAGGAAGGTCATCCCGCTCTGTACGTTCACGGAGAGACATCCAGAGATCATCGGTACGATCATGCACACCGATGTCTACGATTACTACATCATAAGGGAGGGTGCGGACCTCTCCGATCTGACGGAGAGGGAATCCATAGTGATAGACGGTATGCGCGGAAAGGGTCCGATGAGTCGCATGGATGTCATGAACGCCGCAGACGGATTGTGGGCGATCGATGATGAATTGGAATCTCTGGTTTCCAGGAGGATCATAGAGATGTCGTCGTTGACACCCACAGACCTCATGGTCTACACGGGTGACCTCGAAGTCGGCAATGCAGACGGTTCGAGAGCAGGGGTACATGCGGTGAGCGAGAAGCTCGGCATGACGGAGAGACAGGCGGCCACATTCATGATCGAGGAGGCCAGGATATCCGTGGCCGAGGCGATATTGACCAAACTCATCGACGATTCCATGGATACCGAATGGAAGAACCGTGAGACCATGATGTTCCTCAGGAGGATGTCCTCCATCAAGAGGGATTCCGATGCATTCTCGATACTCCCGAGGATCGATATGCCGATCGTCGGCGTAGGTGCACCGTCCAAATTCCTCATGGCCGACATAGGACAGAGGTTGGGCACACCTGCGGAATTCCCCACCAACAACGATGTGGGGAACGCCATAGGTGCCATATGCAGCAAGGTCGTGGAATCATTATCGGCAACGATAACCCCCACGCACGATTTCAGATACAAACTGGAGGTGCCGTACCTCGGACCATCATACTACGCACAGATCAACAGTGCCATCTCCGCCGCCAAGAGCAGTCTCGAGGCATTCCTGATCAAGGAGGTGGAGAAGAAGGGCGGTAGCGATATCAGAGCGACCACCAAGATCAAGACCGTCACCGCCGTGGAAGGCGGTGTAGGTAACTGGGAGGAGACCGGTATCGCAAGGAACATCAATTACGTCGAGGTCATCTGCAGGGCCGTCGGTGATCCGCCGGAGGCGAGATGATGGTCATATTCGACGGAAGGGATTATGTCGGACCGGTCGGCATCGATGGTAAGGATGTGCCATCCATCGGTGGTCTGTATCTCATATGCACCGGAGCGAGCGGCGGGGAACGCATCATCGCCCTCTATGAGAGTGATGATATGAAGGATTCCATCATCAACAATCCCGATAGAGGGATGTGGGAGAGATACAGGATGGGTAACGGCGATATGTACTCCGACACCGACCTCAGATGCTATTACATAGCTCTCAACGACCAATCCGAGAGGGAGAGGCTCCTCAGAAGGACGGTCGATATCAGACCATATGACATCCCGTGCTACAGGATGCCGAAGGATGACTGGTGAATGATATGACGAACACATCTATAGCACATATGAAGACATGCAGCAAGACGAACAAAGTGACCGTGTCCATGAGGGATGACGGGGACCTCGATGTGAAGATAGTCTCCGACTGCCCGCACGTACAGGAGTATGCGAGAAGACTCACCAGGATCTCCGTGGATGATGTGGTGAGCTTCAAGGGTAGCAAGGTCGTGGATCCGGAGATAAGGGCGACGTTATCCGTGCCCTGTCTCACACCCATCGCCGTATTCGAAGCGGCGTGGCTGGAACTCGGTATGTTGTCCAAGAATCTCTGCAACAACGTCAAGGAGAACACGGTGTCGTTCCATCCCGATTCCGATGGCGGCGATCTGTAACCAAAAAAGTTGTTGGTTACAGTTACGTATATATACGAAGTGCAATCCTATCTTCGGTGATCTCAATGGGCAAACATGCCAAAGAGAGACACGCAGCCGAGATGCAGAAGAACAAAACCGATGCAAAGACGGATGCGAAGCCCCAGAAGAAGAACTGATAAAACCCAGGGGGTGCCGATAACGCCCCCTCTTCTTTAGTTTGAAGGACACGCGTGATACTACGCGCGTCGATATTCTTATTATAATAGGAGGAACGTAAACCCTCACGAAGGATGTGCAGTATGAAGATAAATGCTGACGTATATGTGAAGGATATCCCGGGACAGCTCGTAGCCTCGCTTGAACCGATCTCGACCTTCGACGGGAACATAATCGGTGTGGTACACAACCGTGAACAGGTCATAAGCGGGAAGATCCTCGTCAACATAATATTCGACATAAGTGCAGAGAACCTCGAACTCCTGAAGAAGGAGTGGAAAGCGAGGGACGTGGTCATCGTCAATATGGGAGAGGCTGTGGAGAACTACTCCATGGACTACATGCTCGTCGGTAAGCTCGACGCATCGGATATAGACGACATGATCGACGAGATATCCGAGAAGATAGAGTTGGAATCCGTCGAGGTCGGTTATTCCGCAAGTGGGATGAAGGACTCCCGTACGGCGATGATCTCCGTCACGGTACGTTCGAAGAACGATCTCCATAGACTCGACACATACTTCTCAGAGAGGACGAAGAATGCCGGCCTCACATACATCAGGGGGGTCGACGCATGAGGTTGTTCGTCTCCGGTATGGGAACGGTAGGACAGGGCGTCCTCGAGATAATCACGGCCAAGATGCCTCTGCTCGAAGGAAAATACGGCGATGTGAGGATCGTTGGAGTTATGGATTCCAAGAGCTACGCCATATGCGACAACGGATTGGATGTTGCCTCGGTCTTGGAGAAGAAAAGGACCGAGAGAAGATGCGGTGACGACGGGAACGGTCTCACAGGTCCCGAGATATTGGCCAAGGTCGATTACGATACGCTCATAGAATGCACACCGACGAACATAGATGACGGCGGAGAGGGTCTGAAGAACATAACATCCGCACTCGAGAACGGGAAGGACGTCATAACGGTGAACAAGGGACCTCTCGCATTGGAGTTCTGCAATCTCATGGAGTTGGCAAAGAACAAAGGTAGCATCATGAGGTTCGAAGGTTCTGTGGGAGGTGCGATGCCGATCATCAACCTCTGCAGGGAAGGATTGGCAGGTCAGGAGATCAGATCGATCAACGGTATCTTCAACGGTACATGCAACTTCATCCTGAGCAGGATGGATCGCGGCATGCCCTTCGATCAAGCTCTCAAAGAAGCACAGCAGTTGGGTTATGCGGAGGCCGATCCGACATACGATATCAAGGGTATCGACAGTGCATGTAAGGTTGCGATCCTCGCGAACGCGGTGTTCAAGAGGAACGTGACGATCAAGGATGTGAGCATCAACGGCATCGATACCATCACAGACGGAGCCATCGCATTGGCTAACGACCACGACATGGTCATAAGGCTCATCGGAGAGGTGTCCAAGGATAAACTGGATGTCTCACCGAGACTCATACCCAAGGGGCACCCGTTGAGTCTCACGGGTACACTCAACACAGCGGTCATACAGACAGATTCGGCAGGACCGATAACGGTATCCGGCCGCGGAGCAGGGAGGAGCGAGACGGCTTCCGCCATACTCAGTGACCTGATATACATACTCGAAGCGAGAAAGAAGTAAAATGTCCGAGAAGATCTACATCTACGACACCACACTACGTGATGGGGCACAGACCGAAGGGATATCATTCTCCCTCGGTGACAAGGAGACCATCATCGATCTCCTGGACGATTTCGGGATGGATTTCATAGAGGGAGGTATGCCCGCATCCAATCCCAAGGACAAGGAATTGTTCTCGGTCGACAGGGAACTGAAGAAGAGCAACATGGTCGCCTTCGGCAGTACATGTAAAGCTAACGTCAAGGCCGACGAAGATGATGGGTTGAGGGTATTGGTCGAATCCAAGACAGAATGGTCGTGCATATTCGGCAAGGCATGGGACTTCCATGTGACCGAAGCCCTCAAGACCACATTGGATGAGAACCTGCGCATGATCAGGGACAGCATATCATTCCTCAAGGAGAATGGGAAGAGGGTGATATTCGATGCCGAGCACTTCTTCGACGGGTACAAGGCGAATAGAGAATACGCAATGGCCGTCATAGATGCGGCGAAGACCGGCGGTGCGGAATGGATAGTGCTCTGTGATACGAACGGAGGCTCATTGCCCACATTCCTAGGTAAGGTGGTCTCCGAGGTCTGCAGGACATTCCCAAAGGTCGGCATACACTGCCATAACGATTCCGAATTGGCCGTAGCATGTTCGTTGATAGCCGTGGAGAACGGTGCGACCATGGTACAGGGTACCGTCAACGGGATAGGTGAAAGATGCGGTAACGCCAACCTATGTTCCGTGATCCCCGATCTGAAGTTCAAATTGGGATATGATATGCCCATGGACCTCACCGATCTGAGATCGTTGAGCTATTCGGTATCGGAATCCGCCAACACGAGACATCTCGCACATATGCCGTACGTAGGAGATAAGGCGTTCACGCACAAGGGCGGGATGCACGTCAGCGCATTGATGAAGAATCCCACTACCTATGAACACGTACCGCCTGAATCGGTCGGAAATCACAGGAACATCGTCGTATCGGACATGTCCGGAAAATCGAATGTGCTCAAGAAGCTCTCTGAGATGGGTATCGATGTCGACAAGGACGGAGTGAACAAGATACTTGCACGCGTCAAGGAATTGGAAGCGAAGGGATACCAGTTCGAGACTGCGGATGCAAGCTTCAAACTCCTCGTGGAGAGGACATTGGACAAGGAGTCGAGACCGTTCGACATACGCGGATTCAGATTGAACATAGACGGTGTCGGTACGACACAGCTCATCTCCGAGGCCAGCATAAAGATAGCCGATAAGTTGGGAGAGATAGAGCACACCGCAGCCGATTGCGAAGGTCCGGTCAATGCGTTGGATAGGGCATTGAGGAAGGCATTGAGCAAATTCTATCCCGAGATCATCAAGAGGATCAGACTCACGGATTACAAGGTACGTGTGATAGACGAGAACTGCGGTACCGAATCCTGGGTAAGGGTATTGATAAAATCCACGGACGGGAGATCCACATGGACCACCATAGGTGTGTCCGAGAACGTCGTGGAAGCATCATTGATAGCATTAGCAGATTCATATGAATACGCCATCCTGGCAGAACAGTAATGGGGCTGAACCAAATGGAAAGGACAATAGTGACGCTTGTTGGAAAGGATACCGTGGGTATCATCGCCAAGGTCTGTACATTCTTCTCTGAGAACGACATAAACATCCTCGATATCGCACAGACGACGGTACAGGAATACATCAACATGATGATGATCGTGGACACGTCGAGATATAAGGGAAGTTTCGCTGACCTCACCGAAGGACTTGACGCGGTCGCCGAAGAGGTCAAGTGCGTGATCAAGGCCCAGCGTGAAGAGATCTTCGATATGATGCACAGGATATGATCGGATGTCCGTGATCAACATAAACGAGGTCCTCGAGACCAACAAGATGATCTCACAGGAGAATCTCGACGTCAGGACCATAACCATGGGTATCAACCTCATGGATTGTATCGATCCCGACCTCGACAGTCTTTGCGAGAAGATATACGCCAAGATCACCACCCTTGCCAAGAATCTCGTATCCGTGGGAGATGAGATCGGCCTTGAATATGGCATACCGATAGTCAACAAGAGGGTGTCCGTCACCCCGATATCATTGATCGGAGGTGCTGCCTGCGATACACCGGATGATTTCGTATCCATCGCAAGGACGTTGGATAAGGCGGCAGCGAAGATCGGTATCAACTTCATCGGAGGATTCTCGGCCCTTCCCATAAAGAACATGACAAAGGCGGACAGGTTGCTCATGGAGTCCATCCCGAAGGCCCTGGCGACCACGAACAACGTCTGCAGCTCCATAGGATTGGGTTCCACGAAGATAGGTATCAACATGGATGCCGTCAGGATGATGGGTGACATCGTGAAGAGGACTGCAGAGGCTACAAAGGAGAGCGATTCCATCGGATGTGCCAAACTCGTGGTATTCTGCAACCCGCCGGATGACAATCCCTTCATGGCAGGTGCGTTCCACGGTGTCACCGAAGGGGATGCCGTGATCAATGTCGGTGTCAGCGGACCCGGTGTGGTGAAGACCGCGATCGAGAACTGCAAAGGTGCCAACTTCGAGGAATTATGCGAAACGATCAAGAAGACCGCATTCAAGGTCACAAGAGTCGGACAATTGGTAGGTAAGGAAGCATCGAAGAGACTCGACGTACCGTTCGGTATCCTCGATCTCTCATTGGCTCCGACACCCGCCATCGGGGACAGCATAGCCGATATCCTTCAGGGCATGGGTCTTGAGAGAGTGGGTGCACCCGGTACCACAGCCGCACTAGCTATCCTCAACGATCAGGTGAAGAAGGGTGGTGTCATGGCATCATCATATGTCGGAGGATTGTCCGGCGCATTCATCCCCGTGAGCGAGGATGCGAGCATGATCGAGGCGGCGACGATAGGATCACTGTCTTTGGAGAAACTGGAAGCGATGACATGTGTCTGCTCCGTGGGATTGGATATGATCGCCATACCCGGAAAGACCACTCCCGAGACGATCTCGGGCATAATCGCCGATGAGATGGCGATAGGTATGGTCAATCAGAAGACCACGGCGGTCAGGATCATCCCGGTCATCGGCAAGGATGTCGGCGATTCGGCCGAGTTCGGTGGATTGTTGGGTAGGGCGCCCATCATGAAGGTCAACGAATTCAAATGCGATGAGTTCGTGAACCGCGGTGGAAGGATCCCCGCACCGATACACAGTTTCAAGAACTGAAGGGGCGTATGCTCCTTCATTCTTTTTCTGACAATACGAAATGTGCCAGATGCCCTATCGAACACATATTCGGATCGATCGTTCCATAAGAGAGAGAGCGTTACACGTGAACGTTATGTGTAACTCAGAATTGATCATATAAAGATAAAGAAGAAGTTTGACCCATCCTGTTCGGGTGGGTAAAGAAATCAGTTGATGCGCTGAGTGGGGGCTAGGGGATTTGAACCCCTATAGGCGGGTTTCCACCACTGAGGGAGCTACCCCCAGCGAAATTATGAGTCATCGCTCCAGTTATTCATCACAACTGTCAGCAAACCCATTTCTAATCACGCTCTATAACTGGAGCCCGCTAGTCTACCAGGTTAGCCTAAACCCCCTTGTAAACCTAACAATGATCAGACTTACTGTTTGCGCATCTTCTGTGCTTTCTTTCTTCTTCTCATCTTCTTCTTGCGCCATTTCCAACGCTGGTTACCGCGTTTCTTCCAGGCGCGTGAGCCTCTCTTCATGATGTCTCCTCTTTTTGAATGCGAATGCATTGGCGGGCCGGTCGGGATTCGAACCCGAGGCGTCTGGCTTAGAAGGCCAGCGCTATATCCTAGCTAAGCCACCGGCCCGCTTGGCACTTCATAACCTTATATGATTTAAAGGTAATGCCGGATGCCAATCATCCATTCTTGGTTCCCGACAATATAGTAGCTATATAAAAAAGGAGTTGGTCTCGTTAAAATACTGAATGGGTGAGGGTGGAACCCCGCCCATCCATGGTTCATATGAGTGCTAGGATCAGTTCCTTGTTAGCGTCGAGATACGCTTTCAACATATCGTACACAGAACCGTGTCCCGTGTATATCGATATGCCCTCGGCGATACATATGATACCGAGCACCATCATGATCGGCCATGTGTTGAATATCTTCGCGAACATAAGTGTCAGATCCTGCAGGAACATGAGCATCATGTAGACTATCGCACCGGCTATGAACGAAACCACGATCCTCGGCCAACCGGAAGCTAGGACCTCGAGATTGCTGCCTGTGAGATCGCCGAGGAATATGTATACGACGATCATCGCGAACAGTGCGAAGACGACTGCGAACTTCACATCACGGAATGGCCTCGATACCAATGCGAAACATGCAATGGTCACTATGATCAATGTACCCATGTTGCCTTTCAGATATGATGTGGCACACATGACTGCTGTGACGGCACCGACCAGCACCCCCAATAGCATCGCTATCTTGTAGTTGGCACCATCCTTGTCCTTGATATACAGATATGCTATCACGATCGCCATGATCCCTGCCAATATCAGGGCAATCTCGGGTACATGATAGCTGTTGAGAGTCTCACTTAGGGCTGTCCAATCGACACCCGATGAGGTTTCACCTTCTGACATGTTCTACAGAACACCTTATTGATATTTATTGATTAAAGGATACCAAGCAGGCGTGCCATGTTGTTACCCAGAAGATCGGCCTTGATGCTATCATTGCCCCATCTCCCGTTCTTTATGATGTCGAGGAAACGATACATGTTCGTGTGATCCTCATACAACGGGAAATCCGTACCGAACACCACCCTCTTGGGATATCTCGAGGTGACCGTATCCAATCTCTTACCGATCATCGAGATATCATCGACGGCCCATGCCTGTAATGCCGAGCAATCCGTGTACACATTCTCATGTACATCCATGAGAGGAAATAATTCATCGTGGAACTTACCACCGAGATGTGCTATGATTATCCTCAATTCGGGATGTCTCTCGGCGACCTTGGCGAAGCTGCTTGGATGACAGTACCTCTCATCCAGTGGCGGCAATGCCATGCCTGCGTGCGTCGTCAGTATCAACCCGTATTCCTCCACTCTACCCCAGAATGCGTCATATCTATCATCATCGGGATAGAAACCCGTTGCCGGATAGACCTTCAATCCCTTCGGATCGTATTTGGACACCATATTGTCCAACATCTCGATGGCGTCCTTCCTGTTCGGGTCGATACCGATGAACGGGATGAAACGGTCATCGATGGAACAACGTTGGAAGACCCAGTCGATGTATTCGTAGTTGCTCATACGTCCTTCGTTGATGAGACCGAAATCCGTGGCTAGTACGACGGCATAGTCGACATCGTTCGCATCCATCATGCTGATCGGTTCATCGATCCTCACATCATAATCCGGGAACGGGAAATCCTCATCCAATCTGAAATCCAGGAATCCGTCGAGTCCGAACTCCTTCAATCTCGATAAAGGTCCCAAATATCTCCTGACCGCCTCATCCGGCAGACAACGTCTCTCCCACATATGGATGTGAGCATCTATCAGCATAGGCCAGATAACACAACGGCCGGATAAAATGGTTCACAATCCTTTTCCGAAGATTCACTTGACGCGATCAGTTGACAGGTCAACCATATATATGTGATTGACATGTCAACCCACATGAAAGGACGTGAAGCGGACATCAATCCGCAAGCGATAAAGAACTTCATCGAGAGACGCGTATCCCCGACATCGGAATCCATGGGGTTGAAACGTACCCATGGTCAATTCCTGATGGCGATCTGCGATAACGAGGGCGTCTCCCTGAAGGAATTGTCCGACATGATGTATGTGGACAAGGCATTGACGACACGTGTCGTCAGATCACTGATCTCCAATGGTTTCGTGGTCGATATGAACACGGGATCCCGCGAATACAGTCTTTATCTAACGGATAAGGGGAAGGATGCCGTGGAGAGGATCGATCAGGTCATCAAAGGTGCTTGGGACGAATTGCTCAGCGATCTCACTGATGATGAGAGGAGGACACTAACGATAGTCCACGATAAGATCTGTAAGAAGCTCAAGGAGGACATGGGGGCTCGCAGATGATCTTCAAGTATCTCACGAAGAAAGATTGGGGACTGATGGTCTTCATCATCGCCTTCGTGTGCGTTCAGGTGTATCTCGACCTTGAGATACCCGGTTACATGACGAGTATAACCGAGACCATCGCCACGGGTGGTTCCGTGGATTCCGTCATAGATGACGGTGTCAAGATGCTCGCATGTGCATTCGGTTCCCTGTTCGCATCGATATTGTGCGGATTCATAGCTGCATACATCGCGGCAGGATTATGTGCCACACTCCGTAAGAAACAGTTCGACAACGTGGAGAGGTTCTCACTCGAGGAGATCAACAAGTTCTCGATACCGTCACTGATCACACGTTCGACGAACGATGTCACACAAATCCAATTGGCGGTGGCGATGGGATTACAGGTGGTGATCAAGGCACCTATCCTCGCTGTATGGGCCATAACGAAGATCCTCGGCAAGAATGTCGAATGGAGTGTGATAACGGCCATAGCCGTATTCGTACTGATATTGTGCATCGCATGTGTGATGATGTTCGTCGTCCCCAGATTCAAGAGGATACAGTGGCTCAGCGATGACCTCAATCGTGTGACGAAGGAGAACCTCAACGGTCTCCGTGTGGTCCGTGCGTACAATGCCGAAAAATATCAGGAGGATAAGTTCGATAGAGCGAACGATGACATCACCGGCACCCACGTGACCATAACACGTTCGTTGGCGATCATGTCACCGCTCATGAGCACAGTCATGAGCTTCCTCTCGCTTGGTATCTACTGGATCGGTGCATACATCATAGACAGATCCGAAGGTATGGAGAAGCTCACGGAGTTCTCCAACATGATCGTGTTCTCATCGTACGCGATGCAGGTCATCATGGCATTCCTCATGCTCGTGATCATCTTCATGATCGTGCCTCGTGCAGCGGTAGCGGCGAAGAGGATTCAGGAGGTCATCGATACGGAACCATCCATCGTGGATGGTGCATCGGAGAACACATCCGATGAGAAGGGTACCATATCGTTCAGGGATGTGTCCTTCAGATACCCTGGATCGGCGGATTATGTGCTGAAGGACATCTCGTTCGATGCCAAGAAAGGGCAGACCGTCGCATTCATAGGTGCCACAGGGAGCGGTAAGACGACATTGGTCAATCTCATCCCACGTTTCTACGATGTCAGCGAGGGAGATGTGCTCGTGGACGGCATGGATGTGAGGGATTACAGGCTCAAGGACCTCCGCGACAGGATCGGATATGTTCCACAGAAAGCTGTCATGTTCAATCAGACCATAACCGACAATGTCAAGTATGGGGATACGAGCGAATTCCGCACGGATGATGATGTGAAGAGGGCAGTATCCATCGCACAAGGTACCGATTTCGTCGAGAAGGGCGAGGGAGGGTACCAGAGGATGATCTCCGAAGGAGGTACCAATCTCTCGGGAGGTCAGAAACAACGCATAGCCATCGCACGTGCGATATGCAGGGATCCGGAGATCTACATCTTCGACGATTCGTTCTCGGCCTTGGATTATAGGACGGATCATGAGCTCCGTGACGCACTCAAACGCAAGACGTCGGGTGCGACGACACTCATCGTCGCACAGAGGATAGGTACCATCATCGACGCCGATAACATCATCGTCCTCGATGAGGGCAAGGTTGTGGGTGAAGGGACACATGATGAGTTGATGCAATCATGCGATGTGTATCGTGAGATCGCATATTCACAGTTGTCAGAGGAGGAATTGAGATGAGCCCACCACCAAGACACGGACCCGGATTCAACAGACCCAAGGGTGAGAAACCCAAGGATCTGGTACAATCATGGAAGAAGCTCTTCAGATACATGGACAGGTACCGCAAGTACATCGTGTTGGCAGTGATCCTCTCCATGGCCGGTACGATCCTCTCGTTGATCGGACCGAACGTCCTCAGGGATATGACCAACATCATCTCCGATAACATAATGACGGGCATCCCGTTGGATGAGGTCGGGAGATACGGATTGTTCCTCGTGGCGATCTATGCCGTCAGTGCCGTGTTGATGCTGGTACAGGGCCTGATACTCGCAACAGTGACCCAGAGGACCGCAGGTAATCTCCGTAGGGATATCTCGAGGAAGATCAATCGCATACCGTTGAGCTTCTTCGACAAGACATCGACAGGGGACATAATGAGTCGTGTGACCAACGATGCCGATACCATGGGGCAGTCCATGAATCAGGCCATCGGTATGTTGGTGTCATCGGTCACCCTCTTCGTCGGCTCTATCATAATGATGGCAGTGACGAACTTCCTGATGATGATCACAGCGGTGTTGTCCTCGTTGGTCGGAATAGTGCTGATGGCCGTCATAATGTCGAGATCGCAGAAGTACTTCGACAGACAACAGAACGATCTCGGTAAGATGAACGGACACATCGCAGAGACATATGGGGCCCACAACATAGTCAAGGCGTATAACGGAGAGGAACATGCAACGGAGAAATTCAATGACATCAACGGAAGTCTTGCCAAGAGTGCATTCTTCTCGCAGTTCCTCAGCGGACTCATGATGCCTTTGATGAGCTTCATCGGTAACTTCGGATATGTAGCCGTGTGCGTAGTGGGTGCGATCCTTGTGATCGACGGTAAGACGGACATAGGTACGATAGTCGCATTCATGATCTACATCAGATTGTTCACGCAGCCTCTGTCACAGATGTCACAGGCATTCACCAGTATGCAATCCGTCGCCGCAGGTTCGGAGCGTGTGTTCGAGTTCCTCGAGACGGAGGAGCTCAGCGACGAATCATCCCTTACCAAACACATCTCCGCGAAAGGAAAGGTGGAGTTCAGGGATGTGCACTTCGGATATGTCGAAGGGGAGGAGACCATCCATGGTTTCTCGGCATCGGTGGAACCGGGACAGAAGATCGCCATCGTAGGTCCGACCGGTGCAGGTAAGACCACCATGGTCAACCTCCTGATGAAGTTCTACGATGTCAACAGCGGTGACATACTCCTCGACGGTGTATCCATCAAGGAGATCCCGAGAGAGAACGTACATGAACAGTTCTGTATGGTACTTCAGGATACCTGGCTCTTCGAGGGCACCATAAGGGAGAACGTGGTATACTGCAGGGAAGGTGTGAGCGATGAGGAGGTGGTCGAAGCCTGTAAGGCCGTAGGCATACACCATTTCATCACCACACTCCCCGACGGATACGATACCGTCCTCGGCAGTACCGCTACCCTCTCGGCCGGTCAGAGACAACAACTCACCATCGCACGTGCGATGATCGACAAATCCCCTCTCCTGATATTGGATGAGGCGACGAGCTCCGTCGATACGAGGACCGAGAGGACGATACAGGAGGCGATGGATCGTCTTGCGAAGAACAGGACATCCTTCGTGATCGCTCACCGTCTTTCGACGATCAAGAACTCCGACCTCATCCTTGTGATGAACGAGGGTTCGATTATCGAGCAGGGAACGCATGAGGAACTCCTTGCGAAAGGCGGATTCTACGAAGGACTGTACAACAGTCAATTCGAAGAGACCGAGGACTGATGAAACGTAGGGGCACCCCGTAAGGGGTGTATCCCTCCCTTTTAAGGATGTTAAATATAGATAGGGGTGCCAATTTTCACAATATTAAATCATTACCCTTATATTGGATAAAACTCTACAAAAATCCATGAGCGATTTCAAAGCTTCAATCGATTCATATTTCAGAATCACCGAGAGAGGCTCGACGTTCGGTACAGAACTAAGAGGAGGAGTGATCACATTCCTCGCCATGGTCTATATCCTGATCGTCAACCCCAATATCCTCGGTCCTGCTGCACCGGGCTACACGACCGGACAGCTATTCACCGCTACTGCGATGGCAGCCATCATTGCATGTATCCTGATGGGTATCTATTCAAGATTCCCGGTCGCACTCGCACCCGGTATGGGTGTGAACGCATTCCTGTCGTACACCATCTGTTTGACGATGGGATTCACATTCGAGCAGGGTCTGCTCGTCGTGTTCATATCAGGTATCCTGTTCCTCATCCTCACCGTATCCGGATGGAGGGAGAGGGTCCTCGATGAGATCCCCGGTTCTATGAAACTCGCGATCTCGGCAGGTATCGGATTCTTCATCTCCGTGGTCGGACTCTACAACGCAGGTATCATCGTCCACGGTAGCGGCAGTGCATTGGCCATCGGTAAACTCGGTGACCCCGGAGTCCTCCTTTCATTGTTCTGTATCGTCGTGACACTCGTCCTATGGTTCATGAAGAAATGGTATGCGGTCATCTTCGGACTCATCGCAACATGGATCGTCGGTATCATCATGGGCGAGGCAGGTGTCGTATCCGACCTCGTCAAGGATGGGATCTATCTTATCCCCGGATGGTCACCCGATTCATTCGTATCCACACCCGACTTCGGACTGTTCGGTGCGGTGTTCACCAACTTCGAGATGTTCGATGGCGGAATGTGGCCTGCATTCATCGCAGCTGCTGTCTCATTGTTCGTCGTCGATATGTTCGACACGGCCGGAACCCTCATCGGTGTCGGTGGTGCGGCAGGTATGATCGATGAGAATGGTCACCTCAAGAATGGAAGCAAGGCACTCACATGTGACGCCGTAGCAACGATCGCAGGAGCTGTCTGCGGTACATCCACCACGACATCATTCATCGAGTCCACCACAGGTATCAATGCCGGTGCAAGGACAGGTATCATGCCTATCGTCGTCGGTATCCTATTCATCGTCGCATTGTTCTTCTCTGGATTCTTCGGAACGTTCACCTCGGCATGTACGGTCGGTGCACTCGTGCTCGTCGGTATCATGATGATCAAGAGCGTCAAGGGTATCGAGTGGGATGACCCTGTGATGTGCGCGATGGCATTCATGACGATCTTCATGATGGGACTCTCCGGCTCGATCACGGACGGTATCGCATTCGGTATCTTCGCATTCGTCATCGGAAAGGTCATAACGAAGAAGTCCAAGGACATCTCGGTAATCATCTGGGCACTCGCAGTGATCTTCTTCGTGTACTTCCTGTTAAACATCATGATCGACAGAGGTATCATCTTCACCTGAACATCTTACCGGGGCTGACGCCCCGGACCATTCTCATTTTTGAACATAGGACTCCACCTTTCAAAAGATTAATAATCTGGCTGTATATGGCCCGAATCGAATGACAGCAGAGGAGAACGTCTCGATACTTCTGGGAAATCCGAAGGTGGCCATACGTAGATTGGCCCTTCCATTGGTCCTATCATTGTTGGTATCTCAAGTGAACGTTCTTGCCGACCGTGCATGGTGCTCCGGTCTCGGAGTCGATGCGATGGCCGCGATAGCCGTCGTCATACCGATATACATGACCATAGTCGGATTGGGAAGCGGTCTCGGCGTGGGAGCATCGGCCATCATCTCGAGGATGATCGGTGCGGGCGATAAGGAGAAGGCATGTCATGCCGCATCCCAAGCATTGTTCTTCGGATTGGTGTTCGCGATAATCCTCACGCCCATCCTCCTCCTGTCACAGAGGGGCATACTCACCATATTGGGTGCGGGCGATGTCATCGATGTGGCGGAATCCTATCTCACCATCTACACCATATGTGCGATCATCATCCTCATGAACGGTGCGATCGGCGGTATCTTGAACGGACAGGGTGCTACATCACTTTCCACGATCATGATGATCGTCATGGCGATATCGAACATAGTCCTCGACCCCATCTTCATCTATTGGCTAGACATGGGCGTACGCGGTGCTGCGATCGCAACAGTCATCGCCACCGTATTCTCACTCCTCATAGGGATCTACTTCGTTCTGAGCAGGAGGACATACCTCACCATAGACAGGGGCCACATGAGATATGAGAAGGAACAGATGAGGTTGGTCTCCGTCGCAGCGATACCTCAGATGATAGAGTACGCTGTCATGTACGCCATGAACGCCGTCCTTAACGTCATAGTGATCAACACCGGCGGTTCCGAAGGACTCACCGTATATTCCACACCGGACAATCTGATCGACCTGATAGTCATCCCTGCGATGGCGATAGGTTCCGCATTGGTCCCGGTTGCATCATCCGCGTTCGGTCAGAAGGATACGGATAGGATGAGATCGTCCTTCCGCTACGCATTGTTCCTATCGTTGACGGCCGTATTCTGTCTGGCATTGATCACGGAACTGTTCTCCGAACAGGCGTTGTTCATCTTCACATACTCAGAGGAGATGGCCGCACTGAGACCCACGATGGTACATGCACTCAGGATAATGTGCCTGTATTCCATACTGTTCGCATTCACACCGATCTGTTCGGGATATCTTCAGGCCATGGGTCGCCCCAACTATTCGGTATTCTGTGCCGTATGGAGGAATCTGGCTCTGATCGGGTCATTCATACTTCTCGCATCGTTCATGGACATGGACGGTATCTTTTGGGGACTGGTCCTCGGACACTCCATCGGTGCTGCGACGATCCTCTGTGTAGCATTGCTGACACAAAAGAAGGTCGAGAGGAACATCAATATGACATGTGTTTGATCGTGCCCCGTTCCAGTACCTCGATCCCTCTAATCAATCAAAACAGTCGTAAAAATCCACAAAAGAGCCTATATATCGGCTAAGTGTTCGGATTTTTGATGAGTTGCGAAGAGGAAGGACGGATCATCAGACATCTTACGGTGATCGGTGTAGGCGGGAACATCATCCTTTCGCTGTTCAAACTCTTCGCTGGTATCGTGGGAAATTCCGCAGCGATGATCTCCGATGCTACACATTCTCTATCAGATGTATTCGCCACAGCAATCGCGTTCATCGGTGCGAAGATCTCCAGGAAGGATACGGATCATGAGCATCCTTACGGACATGAGCGTATCGAATGCATAGCATCACAGATACTATCCGTGATCCTCATCGTCACGGCCATCGGGATCATGTATTCCGCCATCACGGCGATATCCGATGGGAGCTACGTGGACAACACGCCTACGATGTTGCCTCTCATCGCGGCCATCGTCTCCATCGTCGTCAAGGAAGGTATGTTCTGGTACACGATGCACTATGCCAGAGTGATAGATAGTGATGCGTTCAGAGCCGACGCATGGCACCACAGATCCGATGCGCTATCCTCTGTGGGTGCATTGATCGGTATCGCACTCGCGATGGTCGGATATCCGATAGCCGATCCGATAGCCAGTATAATCATATCATTGTTCATCCTCAAGGTGGCATGGGATATCCTGAATGATTCCTACAAGAAGATGTTGGACACCTCATGCGACGATAACACCGAGAACTCGCTCAGGGTCGTCATCTGTTCCGTCGACGGGGTGAAGAGCATAGATTCCATCCATACGAGACTCTTCGGCAACAGGATCTACGTTGATGTGGAGATTGCCGTAGACAGTAATCTCACGGTCGAACAGGGACACAGGATCGCAGAGGAGGTCCATGACAGGATCGAGAGCGAATTCTCCAAGGTGAAACATGTCATGGTCCATGTGAATCCTTTCTGAATCCTCATAATATTCTAATCATACATTCGCGTTGATGATATCGATGGAATCCGCACTTAGGGTCAGATACACCAAAGGACAATTGGATGATGCATTATCGAAAGGACTCATCTCTAGGGATACCTATGACTCCAACATCGATGTGGCGAACTCATTCGATAGGCACAAGACCGATGTCGAACGTATGATCGAAAGCGGTGACTACGTCTTCTACAGAGATGTCGACGATCTGAAGGAGGACTATGGATTCGGACTCATTGACGAAAGGACCTATGACGCAGTCATGTTCCTCAGGACATCGGACCTTGAACATCCGATACGTGAGATAGATTCCGTGAAACTCAGATTCAATCTCATGGGACTCAAGGAGGGTGGGAGATACGACACGTTCGATTACATATTCGATCCCGATGACCGTACCATCTCCGAGAGAAGATATTGCATCCACGGGACATTGTTCGAAGGTTGCGGTAACTACAAAGCACCCGATGAGGCACATATCACGAACCTCACCGATGATAAGGTGGATACGATATTGAGATTCGTCTCGCAACTCTGTGATGACGGTTCCCTCGAAGGAGATCACACCAACGCAGAGGGTTTCGACTCCGTATTCTTCGACATCTACGTTAAGACTCCGCATGGCACGATCCATACCAAAGGGAGCGAAAGATTCCCTAAATTCTTAGATTCTATGTTATTAATGTTCCATGCGGACATCTGGTATAGCCACATCCTTTTATCATAATAGTATAATGGCGGTGCGTGTCAGGTCAACCCACAGTATCTTCCGTCCCATTTGACGAATCGGTGGATCAACACTTAGGCATCGAAGGCCTGAGGTGTGATTTCGCCGGATGCCCAAGACTCGTAAACGAGTATTCCGCATTCAATCCGTTGCAGAGGAGATATTACTTCTATTGGCGCTCACAACTCAGAAAGGGTAAACCGATCAGAGGGGATTATGGATATGTCATACTCCATCTCAGCGAGATGCTGATCAGAGGGGACCCTAAGGACAATCTCAAGGAGATGAGGTCGATGCTTGACAGCACCGATCGTCGCAGTCGCGAATATGATCTCATCCGCTCGACGATGTGCGATTATTGTATGGTCCATGACCTGGACGTGAGAGGGTGTGTCCCGAGCCATCGCGACCCGCATAGGTCCGTGATAATCGGCGAGATCCTAAGAGGGAACTTCGATCTGATGGATGCTTCCCACATATACTCGATGCTCATAGACGTATTCGACGAGGATATCGATGAGACGATGGCGTTCATCATCTCCAGGTCATTACATGCTCTGGACGAGGACATGATAATGAGGACGGGGATCGGATTGGCCGAGACCTTCGGTAAGGAGATGATGGTACGTTATGAGGTATTCAACGGGCTCATTCCCTGTACCGATGTCAATTATCTGCTCACCTATCACTCATACAGGGATCCGATACTGATCGAACTCGTCACGAATGTCGTCAGGTATGTAATCAACCTGACCTACAAACAGTCCGGTCGTAAGGGGATAACGGTCCCGCGTACACTCTCCTCAAGGGAGAGGAGGATCATCGAACGCATATTCTCCAACGACATACCGGAATTCCAACAGCGCAGATATGCCCCGGGATTCAGCATACGTCCGGAGACATGGGATGATGTGCCCATGGTGGATATGTGGCACCCGGATGTGTTACACCCGAAACCCATATTGAACAGACACCTGGATCGTATCCCCGTCAGGACCATGAGGAACTTCAAGAACGATATCCTGAAGTACAGGAACATCACGATGGATGAGAGACAACCGTATGTCCCGTCCAACAGCTCCAGGGAACTTACGTACAGTGCCATGAACGAGGAACAGATCAACTACTATCTCTATTGGCGTACCTTGGCCGATGAACGCAGATACAGCGATTGTGATGACGGATACATATGGCTGTATCTCTCCGAATTGATCAATCTCGGCGATGAACCCAAGGATGTGTTGCAACACATGGGCGACATATGTATGGTATATGGTTCGAGATTGGCAGAGAAGACGTATTGCGAATATGCTCTCATCAACAGATTGGATTTCGATCTTCCGAATGCACCCGATTCGAATCTGATCATGTCAATGGTGTGTCTGGACCGTCTTCTCGATACGGGGAAAGGGGGGCCTTCTTTGGAAGGTATGTTCGACATCTGTAACATGGACAGAAGGACGAGACAGTTGTTCCATCATGATGGATACACGGAGGTCATCAACAGATCCATCTATGCCATAGACAAAGAGATCGGCGGTATCAGGAACAAGTATCACATAGATCCCAAATTATTCAAGATAGATGGATACAAGGATCTGAGATTCATAGGTACGGATGAGCAACACACAGGTCTGATCAAGGTGTACAATTACATCTACTCCACCGAGTTCCTGATCGCCTACTCATCATTCATCAACAACGTAAGATTGCATATGGATGGGTCCGCTGAAGGTAGACGGATACAGGGATTCAAGATCGACTGTACCGATATAGTGGATTCCGTGTTGGATGAGATAAGGAGTAAGAAACAATCGATCATCCAAAGGAGATTGGCGGAGACGATCGAACTCGATTCCGAATCGATCTCGAGAGCTGAGGACGATCTGCGCTCGGTATCCAAGATGATGGCCGTCCCCGAGGAAGAGGAGGCGGAAGAGAGCATCGAGGATACCTCTGCCGGAGGCGAAGGATGGGATGCATTCGTATCATCCATCGATGAGAAATGTGTCTCATATCTCACCGACCTGGTTTCCGGAAAGAGGATCAAGAAGGATAACAGATTGGAGGATACCATCAACTCCGCTGCGATGGATACGATCGGTGATACATTGATAGAGAATGGGACATTGGTCGACGATTATGTCGACGAACTGAAGGGATTGCTTCTATGACGACGGTACCGAAGAGAACATTATCTGTGCTGATGAACGCGCTATCATCCGGTGTGGTCCCCAGAAGGGGATTGGAATACATCGCGGTCGGTAGGAAGAAGGAGACGGAGACCTTCGTATCCGATCTCGAGGAGACCGCCGAGGGAGGCGGAGCATTCAGATTCATCTCCGGTCGTTTCGGTAACGGTAAGAGTTTCATGATACAGATGGTCAGGAACTACGCCCTTGACAAAGGATTCGTGACGATGGATGCGGATCTTGCCATCAATCGCAGATTGACTGGTTCCAAGAAGGAGGGCCTGAACACATACATGGAACTGATCAAGAACATGGCCGTCAAGACCAGACCGGATGGTGGGGCATTGGAACCTATCCTGGAGATAGTGGCGGATGATGTGATAGACTCCCTGAGATCATCGGAAATGACTGTGGATCACGATAACGTCTTCAAGAGACTCATGAAGATGACCGAGAACATGTCCGCGATGCAATACTATCGTGATTTCATCAAGGTCGTGACATCGTATTGTCTCGACCGTGCATCCGAGAAGGACGATATACCATCAATAAGATGGTTCAAAGGTGAGTACGACAGCAAGAACGACATCAGGAGGGAGTTGGGGATATCGCTCATCATCAACGACGAGAATTGGTATGATATCATCAAACTCTGGTCGGGATTCTTCAGATCCATAGGTTACAAAGGATTGGTCGTATTCATCGATGAGGGCATCATATTATACAAACTCCAAAGCAAACAGTCACGTCAGAACAATTACGAACGTCTTCTGACCATATTCAACGACATCATGCAGGGAAGATCCTCATACCTATCGATCTATGTCTGCGGTACGCCCGAGTTCATAGAGGATCAGAACCGCGGATTGTACAGCTATGGTGCGTTGAGATCTAGACTTACCACAGGACGTTACGAGAACGGATACGATAACTATCTTGGACCTGTCATCAATCTGAGACCGCTGACGAATGAGGAACTCTTCGTCCTGTTGAGGACGGTCAAAGGACTGCATGAACAGAGATACGATTACACCTCGGAGATAGATGATGCGAAGATGGAGACATATCTCAGATCGGTGATAGCGAATTCCGCTTCACCATCCCTCCTTACCCCGAGGGAGGTCACGAGGGATCTGATAAGTCTTCTCGATACGTTACATCAGAACCCGGGACTCCGTTTCGACGATCTCATCGGCGGAAGGAAGGTCGCACCCGATACGGATCCAACGGACGACATCATCGAAGGATTGGATGTATGACCGATTATGTCACACGGATGCCATGGTTCATTCAGGACTTCATACACGATAACAGGTGGTCCGGATTCAGGGACATGCAGACCAGGGTCTTCGATAGGTTCTTCGAACACGATGATCACATACTGATATCATCTGGCACATCATCGGGAAAGACTGAGGCCGCCATATTCCCCGTATTGGCATCATTATACGATGATCCTGTGGAGCGTGGCTTCGGTGCATTGTATATCGGTCCGTTGAAGGCATTGATAGACGATCAGTTCGAGAGGATCGACAGGATTATCAGAGAGACCGAGATACCCGTGACCGAATGGCACGGTGATGTGAGTTACAGTAAGAAGGCCGGTTCATTGAAGGATGCGAGAGGCATCCTGCAGATAACGCCCGAATCCTTACAGAATCTGATAGTGGATCATGAGGATGTATTGAAGGACATCTTCGGCGACCTGCGTTTCGTGATCATCGATGAGGTGCATGCGTTCTCCGGTTCCAGAAGAGGATTGCAGTTACTGTGCTGTCTCGAGACCATGGAACGTGTGTGCGGATGCGGACCCAGACGTATCGGATTATCGGCGACCATATCCGATGTGGAGGGTGCTTGCGAGTGGCTCTCCGCATCGACGAATATCAAAACATTCCCTATCGTGGATCGCGGTAAGAGGGATGCCGACATCACCATCCGCTACAACCACATCCCTTGTGCGGACATACATGACGGCGGGAAGGAAAGGAAAGTAGCACTCACGAGATTCTACAGACAGTTGTTCATGGATACCGACAGGAACAATTGTGTCGTGTTCACCAACAGTAGATCCACCGCGGAGAACGTCGCCTCATCCTTGAGGAGGATGAAGGATGCCCTCAGAGGTGTGAACGATGTCTACGTACATCACGGCAGTCTCTCCAAGGAATTCAGGAAGGAGGCGGAGGAAGCTCTCAAGGATACCTCACGTACCGTTACCGTGGTCTCCACATCCACCTTGGAGTTGGGTATGGATATCGGTTCCCTGGATCTCGTGGTACAGTTGGAACCGCCTCACTCGTGCTCTAGCCTTATGCAAAGGATGGGTAGATCGGGTAGACGCGGTTCACCCCAGAGATTGATACTTTATTGTAACGAGGACGATGAGAAGAAATGGAACATGCTAGGCTCCATACCCATGAACCTCGTAAAAGCGGTCGCCATGTGCAATCTGATTTCCGAAGGATGGGTGGAACCGTCATCCCCCGACAGATACCCGTACGGGTTACTGTATCATCAGACCATGGAGTACATGAAGAGGAGGGCGGGGGTACGTTTCAACGAACTCGAGAAGGATGTACTGTCGATGTATCCCTTCAGATCCATAACGAGTTCGGAATACAAGGAACTCCTCAGATGCATGGTGCTGACGGGTCGCTTGGAGAGGATGGATGACGGTACACTGTTGATCTCACCTAATGCAGAGGTGGAGGTCCATGGACGCGATTTCTGTTCGGTATTCACCAAAGAGAAGGAGATCGAGGTCAAGATGCAGGGTAAGGTCATCGGTACCATACAGAACACACCGGAGATCGGTTCACGCATACAATTGGCCGGTCATGTGTGGATGATAGTGTCCTACGATCCCAACTCCGAGACGGTGGAGGTGAGGGAATCGGACGGAGATGTGACATCCTCGTGGAAATCGACGCCTATCGATACGGATCGTACGGTCATGAAGGAGATCAGAAGGATACTGTCCGGATCCGAGAGATACGATATCCTTGACGATGATGGTAACGAGCGTCTGAATGGATCGAGGATATCCGCATCCGAGATGCTCATACCGTTCACCGAGACGAAGAGAGGATGGAGGATGTACCCTTGGACGGGTACGAAGGAATTCGACACGATCAGAAGGTTGTTGCAGAACTGCATCTATGTGAATCGTGTATGGTGCTATCAGCCGTATCTCATCGATGTCATGACGGATGCATCGCCAGAACAGGTGATGTCATCCATAAGGGGTCGCAAGGACGATCTTTCGATGCTCTTGACGGAATATGACGATATGACCGTCGGAAAATATGATGAGGAGGTCCCGAGGGACCTCCAGGAGAAATGCTTCATAGATGCAAGACTCAGTCTCGATACGGATCTGATTTGAGATCGGAACCCATCGAAGGATCGTTATCGTCGTATCCTTCCATAAGCTCCTTATCTATCAGACCGTCGAGTGTCTCTATCACCCTGATGAGTGATTCGGACCCTCCGAACAGCTCGTTGTAACCGACGGCTGTATCCCTGAGATTGCACAAGAGACAATTCTCCGTCTCATATTCGTCCAGTTCTCCTATGGTCATTGCCATGGATGAACATGTCCTGCATGACTATATCAAAACGATAATTGCAATTAAGATGTTAGTCAGACCGGGGCGATCTCCCGACCACCCCGGCCTCTGACCAGAGACATCCTCCAACAAGGGTTAGAGGACATTATGGTAAAGGATCTGTCTCTGAGTCAGAACGTAATGTGACCGATGGCCCCTTGGAGGGGACCATCATGATCACTCATCGCTGACCTTGAGTACCCATCTGCTCCTGAAGCAGTAGGGGAGTTTCTCTATCTCGTCATACCTGTGGAAGTTCACGCATTCGCAGCATTTACCTCTCCTCTTACAGGTCTTGGACGGACAGTTGCATAATGAAGAGTACAGATTCGTCTCACAATCCATGATGATCACCTTCAACAACAACACTTCTTGACGATATTGATGTTATCGTCCCCTCTCTTCCCTTGGAAGAATGTTCTCAGATTGTCCGGGAGCACATAATCGCCTTCGGGAATGATCAATTCGGACGAAGCATATTTCATTATCCCGTCGATGATCATCGCCTCCGGAGCGACCTCACTGTCGACCCCATCATATTTGAAGACGCGACAATCCACATCCGCACCGCAGATGTCCTTGCAACAATCACAATCGTTCTCGACGACCTCGTCACAGATATCGTGTCCGTTGACACGGATCGTCGGTGAGCTCAGGAAATGGTGCTCCCTCGCAACAGCCTCATCCGTGATCTCGATCCTCTTCAATTTCACCTTATATCCTGCAAGCGCAAGGGTAGGTATGATCTTGTAGAGGGCCCTCTCTAGGACATACATATTGTCTATGCACCTGGTGCAAACCTTCAGGTCGAGGTACATGTACTCGACCAGGATGGTCTTATCGATCTTCGTATCCGCGTTCTTCTTACAGCAACAATCATCCGGCATCGTATCATCAGCCTATCATCATGTTTTACGTGTCGGGGTCACCCCCGACACGATGTTCACCATCAGGAGGTGGTGACGTAGTTCCAGTTCTCGTCACGCTCCCAGTTGGCGCCGTAGTGGACTTCACTCATAAGTTTCTTGACCATATCCACGTCGTATATGGTTGAGAAACTTCCTTTCAGATCGGCGATCTTCGCTATCTTGTCGAATACCTGGTCGACGTTGTTGATCCAACAGATATCCCACCTGACCTGTCCGTAGTATGTGAGCTCATCCTGGACAGTCTTCTCCGTAGCCTCTCCGTTGATACGCTCTGCACATACCTCGGCGACCATCTTCGCTGTACTCGGGTCGGCCATCAAGGCACCTGCCTTATCGATCGCCCTGAGGAGCTTGACGACGACGTCGAACTTCTTCTCCAATATCTCATCCGTTGCGAGGATCGTAGCGAATCCCGAATCCACAAGACTCGGTGTGGACATGATCTGCCAATCCTCGGTACCTGTGTCCTTGTTCGCTGCGTCCGCGGCCTTCGCCATGGCGGAGTTCGATCCGATTCCGAGCTTTGCCTTACCTGTCGTGGTTGCAGCGGCCGCTGCGGCATAGTCTGCGCATCCGATGTAGATGTCCTCGTTGCTCGTGTTCATCAGGAGCTTGTACTGTGTCTCGTTGATCTGTCCTGCCGCATACTGGTTCCCGTAGACGGTACCTCCGCTGTAGAGCAGTTCGACGTAACCCAACCATGCCGTCCTGTAGGATGAGGCGAGGTGAAGTGCGATCTTCCCTTTGATGTTACCGGATGAATCGACTATCTGTGATGCGAAGTCGATGACCGTTGAATCGGTACCATCGGCATATTTGATCATGGTGGTGGTGTCTACGATGGTCTTGTTGTAGAGAAGGTGCATACTCGATATGCCCGGAAGTCTACTGTTACCGATGTACTTTCCCTTGATGTTACCGTCATTGATGACGTTGAAGACGGGTTCGGGTGACGTGAATGTCAGATCCACATTACCTGAGATGAACGCTGTAACACAAGGTCCGCTGGATTTGGTGATGGTCGCATCGACCTTGATACCTTCGGCGTCGAATAGTCCTGCGTAATATGCATAGATCATCGGTTGCATTCCACTGGAGTTGGCGAATGCGATACGGATATCGGCACTGTCGTCACCTCCGTTTCCTTTGTTCATTGAAACGACCGCAACGATACCGGCAACGACCAGGATGGCCACTACCGCTATCGCGACGATCTTTGTTGTCTTTTCCTCCATTTTATCACCTTGTACAATCCGGACCGCATGTACGATCCAGGTTCTTGAGTATCTCTTTCTTTATTCTGATCATATCATCGGACATCAGTTCCTTCTCGATGCCCGTCATGTCCCATTCGGCCACGACCGTTCCGGGAGAAGCGGAGAGCATGACTATCCTCGTACTGAGGATCAATGCCTCGTCTATGTCGTGGGTGATGAACATGATGGTCTTCTTCTCCATGTCCCAAATCCTGAGGAGTTCCTTGTCTAGACGCATACGTGTATGCCTATCGAGACTGGAGAACGGTTCATCCATGAGCAACGTATCCGAACCCATGGCGAGGGTCCTAGCGATCGCCACCCTCTGTTTCATACCTCCGGAGAGCATGTTGGGAAGTTTGTCACGATGTTCGGACAGACCGACCATATCGATGTAGTGGTCCGCGATCTCCTTCCTCTGTTTCGAATCGTATCTGCTCTGAGGGATCAGGAACTCCACGTTCCTCTGCACATTTGCCCATGGCAGGAGACTGAACTCCTGGAACATCACGCCCCTATCCAATCCGGGTCCGGTGACACGTTTACCCTCGTGCTTCACCGTTCCCATGAGTGGGGGTTCGAAACCGGCGACCATGTTCAGTATCGTGGTCTTCCCGCATCCGGACGGGCCCAATATCGATACCAGCTCGTTCTTCTCTATGTTGAGGTTCACGTCCTTGAGAACGACCCTTGCCTCCGTGTTCTTCTGATTCTTGTATGTCTTCCATACACCTTCCAACTCGATCACTGACAACAGACATCATCCTCCATTCCGGATTTCTTGCGGACGAACTTCTCGACGTTCGCCAGAATTATACGATCGATGATCACACCGACGGTACAGATGATCACGATGCAGGCGAATGCTGTGGTGTATGAGGAGTGCTCCGTGGCCATGCTTATGGAGAAACCCAATCCTCTTGCCACTCCGACGACCATCTCAGCGGAGATCAATGTCCTCCATCCGTTCGCCATGCCTATACGTAGGCCTGTGACGACATCCAGGGATGCGTACGGTATCATGATGCCGAACATCCTGACGAACCAATCCTTCTCTCCCATCAATGCCAATTTCCTATAGACCGGAGGTACACGTCTCAGACCGTTCGCGACATTGATCGCGATGGGTGCGATGACCGTCGCGGAGATGATGAAGATAGCGGATCTGTCACCGAACCCGAAGATGAGGATGGTCACAGGCATCCATGCGAGACTCGGTATCATCTGCCATATACTGACAGGCACCATACCGAAATCATACAGCTTATCATTCATCGATAGGATCACGCCCAATAACAATCCGATGGCGAATCCCAATAGGAACCCGATGACCCATCTGTATAGACTCGATTCCAGATGTTCCGTTATCGGGATACTGCTGATCGTGGCTCCGTTGACGAAGAGATCGACGAGCTTGTCCCACACCATGAGGGGCGTTGGGAATTTGAGGGCGTACATGAAATATTCATCATAGATCGCGGACACTATCGTCCACATCAACACGAATGCGGCTATACCTGCGACGAAGAAGAACAACACCCTCAGGAACGTCTTCGCCCTGTTGGCCTTCAAAGGTATCCTGTCTTCGCCTGTCTCTAGGATGGCGTCTATGATCTGTCTATCCTCTTTGTTGCAGGCACATGACATGTCATCGCAACATCCACGGTCCTTTCTAGTAATCTAAATCCCTCGATAGGACATAGGTCGGATGAATTATAAAGGCGATTTATGTTAAAATTGTAAATTTGATTTTTTAATCAACCAATCACCTTGGTATGATAATATTCAAATCCGACTTGTAGAACGTATCTATGACGACCTGTCCCGTCTCGGTGATCTTGTATGAATCCCTCGAATCGCATCTTGCGATCCATCCGTAATCCAACCATCTCTCGATGAAGTCGCGCAGATAATAGACGTGTTCGTTGGATACCTTGTCCTCCCTCATCCACACGTTACGTTCCTTGAGTTTCTTGATGACGTCCTTCGCACGTCTGTCATTCGGATCCATCTCGGAGAATGCCCTCAACCCTATGACGAGATTCCGTCTCGGGATGTTCTCCTTGTATCTGAGGATTGCTTTAGGAGGATCTATCTTGAATCCTGCGGGCCCTCCCTCCCTCGTATCGAGATGATGTTTCATCACGGCGAACTCCTCCTTCACATACTCCTTAGAGTTGATACTGAACAATGTGACATTGTCATGGAACATCGATATGATCGTAGCCGCCGATGCGAATTCGGGCGTTCCGGCGGATATGTTGATGTATATCGCAGGGTTCGGATCCGCCATGTTCTCCTCTTCGATGATCGACTCTATCTGCTTCAGCAGAAGAGGATAGTCATACGGGTTGAGACAACGACCTATGATCCTTGGATTCGTGGATACCTCCCTGATCCTATCTGCGGCCTCGTCACAGAATGATTTGTACATCTTGGCGGCATCCTCCTCTCTCGATTCGCAATCACAGAGCAGATAGATACGGTCGGCTAGATATTCCTCTGCGGATGATGTTATCTTGTTAATGTCGAATGTGACGCAAGCGATTAGTACCCTGTCCATTTTTCCGGATGACATTTGACTTTTAAGTCAAATATTTGAATATATAACCTTAACCCCCTTTAACCCCGCAACCAGGAAGATGTCATCAAAAGCGGAATGGTGTGCTGGCATATAGTGGTTGGGGATAAGTGACTTTCATCAATTAATGTGAATCTGTCCGACGTTATCAATGACATCTAATCGAAATTTTACGTACATGTACACAAAATCTCTATTAATAATCGAGACTGTTCTCATCGAGAAGGAATTGACGTATTCCGATGTTCAGAACACCGCTGTCATCCATGTAAGGATAGAGATCGTAGCCTACGACAACGATCTTTTTGAAATCGTCACGTATCTTGGAGAATACCTTCGTCTCCTGTTCCCTCTTCATCTCATCGGGTATCATGTATGCGGATTGGATGTAGTATCTCCTGTCACCCTTGTTCGCAACGAAATCGACCTCCAATCTCATGACAGCCCTCTTGCCATCGATATTGGGACGTACCTCCACTACACCTACATCCACAAGATAACCCCTGGAGCGAAGCTCGTTGTAGATGATGTTCTCCATTATGTGTGTCATATCCATCTCGCGGAAATTGAGTTGAGCATTCCTCAGACCTATATCCGAGATGTAATATTTCATCGGAGAACCTATCCCTCTCCTGCCCTTGATATCATAACGCTTCGCCTTCTCGAACATATAGGTCTCCTCAAGGATGTCAAGGTACCTGTTCACTGTATCGTCGGTGACGGATGAACGATATCTCGTACGAAGTGTGTTCGATAGGTTCAAAGGATTGGTCAAAGAACCTATGGATGATGATAAGGAATCCATGATCTGTGACAATTCATCCTGTCTGCGGATGTCGTACCTCTCGATCATGTCCTTCTTGTACACATGATCCATCAGATCCTTCAGGTACTCTATCTTCTGCTCCGGCGTCTGCATCCCAATGGTCTCGGGCATACCTCCGAAGCGGGTGTATTCCTTCCATGCATCATCGCCGTCATAGGCGGAGGAGAACTCCGAAAAGCTAAGAGGTTGCACATGCACCCTGTCGCTCCTTCCCCTGAAGGTGGTACGGATATCCGATGAGAGGAACCTGGAGTTGCTACCTGTGATATAGACATCCAGATCCTTGTCCTTGATCAGAGTGTTCACGACATCCTCGAAGTCCTCGACCATCTGTATCTCGTCCAAGATGATGTAACATTGGCCCTTACCTGCAGTCCTCTCACGCAGATACGTCAACAACTTCATCGGATCATGGAATGGTTTGTTATCGGCCTCCTCCAATGATAGTGATATTATGTTATCTTCAGGGACACCTTTCGACAACAGATGCTCGCGGAAGAGTGTGAGAAGAAGATAGGATTTACCACACCTTCTGATACCTGTGATGACCTTCGCTCTTCCATTACGTTCCCTGACGATCAGTCTGTTGAGGTATCTGTCACGAGCGATCTTCATCCTTCGCACCTATTAGATATTTTACGTACATGTACGTATAATTTCTAATAGATTCTCATTATATATTTTACATCCCCAGGATCACGGACCTAGACAACCGATTGGGATCACGAGTACACCGTCATCACGTTCGCGGAAGATGCCCGTGCCTGTTATTATCGCCAGGAACGATGGTCCTTTCCCGTTGACCATCTGTGTCTTATCCCTCAAACGTAGCAGATTCTCGGCTGCCTTCTCCTCGCCGGAATGTAACTTCACCTCTATGGCTGCCCAACTGCCATCACCTAACTCAATAATCATATCGACCTCTAGGCCGGTGTTATCGTGATAATGCATCACCCTGCCATCCATCGGTTGGAGATATACGCGCACGTCCCTGACACATAGCGATTCGAATATTGAGCCGAATGCCGCACCATCCTTCAGAAGTGTCTCCGGAGATGCATTCAACGCAGCTGTGGCGATGGATGGATCGGAGAAACATCTCTTCTGACCGCTCCTCAACCTGGCCTTGGACATCAATTCCGGCCTCCAGGCCGGGATGTCATCGCAAACGAAGATCTTACGCAATGCCGCTATGTAGTCCGTGACTGTCTTCCGTGATACCACACTTCTCAGATCATCGGCGATCGATGTGGTCTCGGCAATGGTACAGACATTTCTCGCCAAAGATGCTAACAACGTCCGAGCTATATTTTGGTCTCTCATCACACCATCCGCTCTCGTGATGTCAGTCGTCGCCACGGCCTCCGTATAATCCTTAGCGACCCTGAGTGAGTATCTTTCATCCATATCCGTCGTGGTAGGCCATCCGCCCCTGCATGTCAGAAATGCCAATCTTTCCAATGTGATGTCGGAACGGCAATCGAAATCCCTCTTTCCCTGGAACAACGCAGAGATCGAAACGCTACCATCGGAATCTCCGGATTCGAACAGACTCATCGTATGCATCCTGACACGAGATATCCTGCCCGTACCACTGTGCATCTTCTCAGCCTCTTCCTTATCGACGTTGGGTGTGGAGGAACCGGTAAGAACGAACATCCCTCTCTCGCCCTTGCGATCAACGGCGAATCTTACAGCATCCCACAATACGGGTGCTACCTGCCACTCATCGATGAGTCTCGGATATTCCCCTTCAAGAAGGTAGGATGGCCTCTTCGAAGCATAGTAAAGATTGTTCTCACGTTCGTCAGGATCCTGCATGAACAACGTGCTTCTGCACATCTGTTCGCCTGTCGTGGTCTTACCACACCATTTGGGGCCCTCGATCAGCAAAGCACCTGTGGCATTCAATCTCTCTGTGAGATATCCGTCGATCACTCTGGGAAGATATCCATGTCCCATGATATGTTATCGACATCATAGTATATATTGCAATCTGAGAAGTGAACTACTCACATTGCAACACCCTAGCTTCTCATTTTGCAATATCATCATCTCGATGTCATCAGAACGAATCGTACGTTCCTAATGCTCTGGCCTTCCTCTCGAAGAGATTGAACAACAGCATGGATATCAAAAGGTACATCAAACCCAGCACGACCATCATCAGAAGATCGTTGGAGACGTACATCACATCCGCACCGTCCGCTGCGGACCTCATCGCATTCACACCATATGTCAACGGAAGAATATCGGCGATCGCCTGACACCAGCCCGGGAGATACGATAACGGGAATGTGACACCGCAGAGCAACAATCCGAGGTATGAGACGAGATTCGCAATAATCGATGATGTCCTCAACCTCAATCCTATGCTTCCGATCATCATCCCGAATCCCGTGAGTGAGAACACCGTCAACACCAATATCACAGCCACCGACAACATGTTCGCACCGCTAAGATCGATACCGAATATGAACTGCGCATAGCATAACGATAGAGTCGATGAGATGAATCCTGCGATGATGTTCAAAAATGACATACCGAGGAATATCAGGAAAAGGTTGGACGGCGTCTGCATCAACGGTCCCAACATACCCGTGTGCTTCTCCGATCCCGGCATATCCGAGACCGCATACAATGTGGTCGCAGCGATGCTTTGAACCACATTCCCTATGACGACGAACCTCACCGTGACATCGGGATTCGAAACATAATCGGCCATCACGGCGAAGAAGAACATCGTGAAGAACGAACTCAACACTATCTGCAACAACCACAACCACCAAGGTATCATCTGGAACTTGTTCCTGGCATAGTTGATCGCAGCCGACTTGACGATAGAAAGTTCCGACATGTCAATACCTCGTGAATGATCCTGTGGATTTGACGTTCGATATTATCCTCCTCATGAGGAGCCATGCGATTGTAAGGTAGACCAAGGACAGGATAACACATACGATGACATTCCCGTACGACCCATATCCGAACACCACCTCATAATCAGGGAGTGCGAATGCCCTCAGGGATTCGACTCCCCATGTGGGAGGTAGTGCCATGGATATCGGATTGGTCCATTGCGGGAGTATCGTGATAGGAACGACCGCTCCCGACAGGATGTATATCGGATATTCCAGGATGCTCGTCAGGACATAGCTCCTCCTTGACAGTACGAAGGCTACGGAGAATATCATGCCGATCGATGCCAATGATAACAGTGTGAGTACCAATGTGACGATGAACATGAGAGGGTTGGAGATCGTCACCCCGACGGAGAACACCAAGGCCGCGAATATGTAGACCAACAACATGTTCAACAATCCGATGAACGTGTTCCATAACGATCTCCCCAACATCACATCATACACGCCCGATGGTGTCATCATGATATTCTCCAACGTACCGTTCATCCTGTCATATGATAACGTGAACGATGATGCGAACAATGTGTTGCCCCACATCCCTAGGACACCTCCTCCCAGGATCGCCTGTAGGACTATGGTGTCACTCTTCTCGGGATACATGAACAACATCACGACGGTGAAAACGAAAGGTGCGACTATGCTCGGTATTATCCACTGGGGGTCGGCCACGAACTGGACGAACTGTTGTTTGAATGATCCGATCACGGCCCTTAGGTTCAATCAATCACCGCCGGTCAGGTATAGGTATGTGTCCTCCAACGTCGGTTCATCGAACCCTATGGATCTGACACCGTACAGTCCGTATATCGCTTCCAATGATTCTATCGGATCCGTGCCTCTCTTACACCTGATACTGATCGAGAACCTTCCCGAGAGCGATTCCACCCTTATGTCCGTGATACCATCGATGTTCTGGACCTCATCTGTGCATGGAGATGGATCCTTGGTCGTGATTATCCTGATCATGGTGTCATCGGACACCTTCTGCTTCAGTTCATCCGTGGTACCGTATCCGACTATGTTCCCGTGTTTGAGCAATATCATACGATCGCAAAGTTCCTCGGCCTCGAACATGTAATGTGTGGTCAGGATGATCGTCTTACCTGAATCCGACAGTTCCTTGACTATCTTCCTTATCTGTAGTGATATCCCCGGATCCAATCCGATCGTTGGTTCGTCAAGGAACAATACCTCCGGATCATTGATCAATGCCCTGGCTATGTGGATCCTCTGCTTCATACCGCGTGAGTATGTCTCCACCCTCTTGTCGGCGGCATCGGTCATCTTGACCATCTCCAATGCCTTCTGTACACGTTCCTCCTTGATTGATTTCGGCACTCTGTACAGATCGGCGAAATACCTCAGATTCTGCCTACCGGTGAGCCTGTAATAGAGACCTCTCTCCCCGCCGGAGACCATGTTGATACGTGATCTGAGTTCCTTGGTCCTCTTGTCATCGGATACATCTATCCCGAGGACCTCTGCCTTCCCGGAAGTGGGTTTCAGGAGCGTACAGAGCATCTTTATCGTCGTGGTCTTACCCGCACCGTTCGGTCCGAGTATCCCGAATATCTCCCCTTTGTCCACTTCGAAGGATATCCCGTTGACGGCGACCTTCACATCCTGTCCTTCTCCGAATACCCTGCGTAGGTCCTTCGATACGATCACATGCTCCTCCATCTACCTCACACTCTGTCAAATGTCCTTGTTAGTATATTGAGTACGTCCTCCATCAGGGATACCGTACCCATGGTACCGAATAATGGTCTGCCTATGATACTGACCGGCCGTTCCGATTCCTCTCTGATCTCCACGCCTCCGATGGCGATGTGCCTATCAATCAATACCCTCACTTCCGGTCCGGATGCGAATACCACGTCCACCTCCGTGTCCCATACGTCATCCGATACCTTGGAGCCGAAGAGTTCGAATCCTTCTATCTCCCTATCGGATTGCAATGCGCACGGGATCAGTCCCAGATAATCCTCCATGAGATGTGCCAGATTCTCGGTCAGGCATGGTGTCCCATGTACCGAGAACGTCCTTCCTCCGATCCTCACATATCTCTTCTCGAGGGTCTGTATCCTCTTGGCCGTCCTCTTCCTCCACCTTGTGATGTCATCGATCGCTGCCGATGGGTCCTTACCCATGATGGAACAGACAGTATTGATGAGATCCTCGCAGTTCTGGAAACCTATGGGCATGATGGAGACATATGGCGTACCGAACCTATCCCTGAGATGTTCTGCCACCTTCGATCCGTAATCCTCATCGACGACCAGGTTCAACTCCGCTGACGAGATATCCTCTATCTCGTCTACGGATGAACCGGCACACAGGACGGTGTTGACCTTGATACCACACAACGAGAGCATCCTCCTCAATTCCTCGGAGCTGTCCTCGAACCTTATATGCAACAACGACAGACCGATGATGTTCACGGTACCTTTCCTGACATCCCTCCTCTCTTTCGCTATGGTATCGATTATCTTGATCGCCGTGGAGGAATATCCATCGTATGAGAATGAGGAATAATCGTGTGAATCTATCCTTACTGTAGGGATATCGGAATCAACCTTGTCCAAATCCTCTCCTATCAATGATGCTCCGGGAGAGTTGATTATGCCGATCATCCTCGGATCATGTCCTTTGACTATATCGTACAACTCATCGAGATCCTTCGAAGATCCCATGATCGTCCTCTTCCCATCCAACAATGTGCATGGTAATAACAAATTCCGAGTTTGTTGCACTTATCATTGACACGGATCGATCTATTTTC
>R20__coassemble_387_pt1 | contig 33535 bp, 32 predicted proteins | sample R20__metabat2_low_PE_015 | metagenome-assembled genome bin R20
CGTAATTTATTGTAACATTACAATGAATTACGGATGGGATGAACAATCACTAATGATTTGCACCGTTGTTAATTAATGAAGACAAAGAGCCAGTAACAACATCATCGATTTCCTTCTCGATGAAAGGAGCTTGAATGTCTGATCCGTAATTCATTGTAAAAATGCAATGAATTACGGATTGGTATCTGCATCAGGACCGATGTCCGATCTCCTTGATCCTCGTTATGATGTCATCGATATGCGACGGTCTGAGATTCGGATTCAGTAGTGTGAACTTAAGCATCACACGACCGTCCTTGACGGTCTGTCCGATCACTATACCTTCTTTGAGGAGTTGACGTCTTATCCTCTTGTTCACGTCATCATCCGCATCGAACGCGAACACGACCGATGACATCTCCGGTTCAACAGGTGCGATGAAATCATCATCACTCGATATCTTCCCGTAGAAATATGACGCGTTCTCGACGGCCGTATCGATGATATGTCCGAATCCATCCTTCCCTCTGGTCTTGAATGCCATGAAGACCTTCAACGCGTCGAAACGCCTGGTGGTCTGCATCGATTTACCGACGAGGTTGATGTATCCATCCTCCTCGTCCTCCTCGCGATTCAGATAATCCGCATGGAGTTCGAAGCATTCCAGAAGCTTCGCATCCTTCACCAATATGGCGGAACATGATATCGGTAACAGGAACATCTTGTGGAAATCCACCGTAAGTGAGTCACACAATGCTATATCCGCCACCCTGTGACCGTACTTCCCGCTCATTATCAATCCCGAACCGTAGGCGGCATCGGCATGGAGATGCATCCCATACCTGTCACATAGTTCTCTCATACCGCGTGCATCATCTATGGAACCGAAATCCGTGGTACCGAATGTGGCAACAGCACAGAACGGATACAATCCACTGTCCACATCCTCCTTCAGCATCCTCTCGAATTCCTTGATATCCACCCTGCATTTCAAATCCACGGGGATCTTCCTGACCGCAGAATAACCCATACCGAGTATGTGACTTGCCTTATCCATCGAGAAATGCGAGATCTCGGACGTGTATATGCGTAACTTACGATACTCCGGAGGGAGACCGTTCATCTTGACGTCGCATCCGAAGCTCTTCTTGCAATACCAATCGCGTGCGGCGATTATCTCAGAGATGTTGGATTGCGAACCTCCGGAAGTGAAACAACCATCGGATGTATCCTTAGGGAATCCGTACAATTCGGCGAGACCGTGGATCATGCTCTCTTCCACCTCCGTGGCGGCAGGACCCTGGTCCCAACTGTCCATGCTGTCGTTGAAACACGAGATTATCAATTCCGAACAGATGGTCTCCGTCAAAACCGGTGAATGAAGATGCGGCATGTACTTGGTGGACCACGTGCGGAGCAGATGCGGAAGTATCTCTTCCTTGGTCTCCTCCAGGACCTTGTCGAAACCCATACCGTGTTCGGGAAGGAATCCCAATGCACCTATCTTTTCCCTCAGTTCATATGGGTCGATACCGGAGAATGCACTGTCGTCGGAGAATGAATCGTATATCGCTTTGAGCGTCTCATCGATCATCTCGGAGAATCTCTCGCGGACCTTCACATCCTCTGAGAGCAGGAGGGGATCATTTGCAGACATCCCTCTCGACCTCTTTGACAGCATTCTCGAAGATGGTCAGTGCACGATCCATCTCGTCATCGGTGATCGTCAATGCACATAGACATCTCATGACGGAACCGTTGCGTCCACCCTTCTCCATGATCAATCCGTTCTCGAAACAGGTGTGCTGTACCTTCGCGGTGATCTCACCGCTCGGTTCCGGGATGCCCATGATGTCCTTGGGGCCGTTGGGATCAATGAATTCGATACCAATCATCAAACCCTTACCTCTGACATCGCCTATGATCGACACCTCGTCCTTCAACTTCAAGAGACGTGACATCATCCTCTCTCCCTTACGGGTGACATCCTCGAGGAATCCTGGTTCCATTATCCTCTTCATGACCACGGTACCGGCAGCGAATGCCAGTTGATTCCCGCGGAACGTACCAGCATGTGCACCTGGGCCCCATAGGTCCAATGCCTTATCGTATACCATTATCGATAACGGCTGACCTCCTCCGATGGCTTTGGAGATCAATATAACATCGGGTACTATCCCCGCATGTTCGAATGCGAACACCTTCCCCGAACGACCCATACCGCATTGGATCTCATCACAGATCATCGGGATGCCGAGTTCCTTCGTTATCCTGCGTACTGCCTGAAGGAACTCCACGGGTGCGGGTATCACCCCGCCCTCTCCCTGTATTGCTTCCAGAATGATCGCCGCAGGCTTCGTGACCCCGCTCTCGGGGTCCTTCAGGAAACGTTCCAGATAAGATATACAAGCTTTCGTCCCTGCCTCCCCGCCGATGCCCATCGGGCAACGGTATGAGTACGGATATGGCATGAACTGGACACCGGGCATTATGTTGCTGACCTTGTTCTTCGCGTTACAGTTCCCTGTCAACGCCATCGAACCGTGGCCCATGCCGTGATATCCTCCGGAGAATGCTATCACGGTACCCCTGCCTGTTGCTGTCTTGCATAGTTTTATCGCAGCTTCGGTGGCATCGGTACCGGATGGTGAACAGAATTGGATCTTCGCCTTCTTGGCGAGTTCCTCAGGTACAATCCTCAGAAGATTCTCCACGAATCCATCCTTGACGGGTGTAGCAAGGTCCAGCGTATGCAACGGAGCCCCCGAATTGATGAGATCTATCATCGCTCTATTGATCTCATCGTCATTATGTCCGAGAGCGTGCGTACCCGCACCATTCAGGAAATCGATGTAGCGTTTTCCTTCTACGTCTTCAACAACCGCACCCTTAGCCTTCGCAACCGCAAGAGGGAATTTGCGTGGATAGCTTCTAGCAGAGGACTCGTAGTCACTCTGACGACCAACGAAGTACTGGTTTGTACCCATAAAAATAGGGATTGCCCGTTGATATAAAAGTATATGTACCCCCTCCGGAACCGAGGGGGTCTACGGAGCGGTAAATATGGATGGTATGTGACAAAATAGGTCATATATCCACATCAATCGTATGCTGCATCATGGACCGAGGGCGGTTATCGGTACGACGTACACCCCGTCCTCCCTACGGTATGCGTAACCGCCCTGACCAGTTATCACACATAGGAATTTGGGACATCTCGCACCGTCCCTCTCCATGAAATCACGGATCCTCTTCAGATTCTCCGCTCCTTCATCGATGACATCCTGTCCCAATTTTATCTCGAAGGCACCCCACCCCTCGTTCTTCAACTCCACCACAGCATCGATCTCCCTGTTACCGTGATCACGATAGTGATACAGTTCCCCGCCGATAGTATCGGCATAAATCCTGAGGTCCCTCTCGCAAAGGGCCTCGAAGAGGAAACCCATCGTCCTCAGATCGCTCATCAGGGCCTTCTTGTCCAATCCGAGTGCTGCGACAGCGAGAGATGGATCCGCAAGGTGTCTCTTGGGATTCTTACCGACCCTCACCGATGACCTGTAATTCGGTGAGAATGATGGTTGGTCCTCGATCAGATGTAATCTATCCAACACATCCAGATAATCCGTGACTGTGTCGTTGTCAAGATCCTCCTCATCCGATGATATGTCGGATGATAATCTCTTCTTCGTGACTACCTTGCTCTCGTTCCTGGCAAGGGAACGGAAGAAACGTTTCAGTTTGACGACGTCCCTCCTCTTCCCATCCACCTTCCTCACATCCTTCTCGCATATCTCATCGATACGTTCCGAAAGGAATTGCCTGACGGACGATTCGTCCGATTCCAGTAATCCGGGCCACCCTCCTCTTACGATCAACCATGACAGTTCTTCCAATCCCAATGGATCGACCTTGACGGTCTTGAGATCCCCATCGAACAACCCTCTCAACGATACCTTCCCATCGGAATCGCCGGATTCGTATAGTGACATTGTCCGCATCCTGATATCGACTATCCTACCGGCCCCGGAGTGACTGATCTTGGACCTGTCCGCAGAAGAAGAACTGCAGAGTATGAACCTCCCCTTCCTCCCGTCCTGATCCACGGTGTAACGAACGGCATCCCATATCCTCGGGACATCCTGCCACTCATCAATGAGGTGTGGTTCATCACCTTCCAATGCAACCGCAGGATCTCCCTTTGCGATGTGCAGATTGATGGAATCGTTCCCTGGATCTTCGAGAGAGTATTCACTGTTGGAAAGAGAACGCACGCACCATGTCTTACCGCAATGCTTTGGCCCTTCTATACTGACGGCTCCGGCTGTTTCGAGCATCGCCTGTATCTTATCTTCAACGAGTCTTCTCAGATATCCTTCCGGGACCAAAGTCATGCATGGACATAGGGCCATTGTTATTAATCAAATCCTATGTTTTCATGGGATTCATTCCTATGTTTTCATGGGATTGTTCGCCATTGATAATTCGATTATAATCGAAGAATCACCCATTACAGCCATCAACTTCGATTATAATCGAAATTGAATAGACGCATCATAACAACAATAGGAGTTGTCAAAACATCAATGATAATCCTAAGAATCATTCACCACTTTGCAATTCATAGCCTAACACATCACCTTGAGAATAACGTGCCCACAATCATTGAAACATCTACGAAATTATCCTTATTAAGATGAGATTATGGGATCGACTTCATCGCATCCGATCCCACCGTCGAACGTGAGTTCCGTTCATTGGAAACCATCAATGACAATCATCCGAAATTCGTACTCTCGATGGATACTATCGATCGCAGCAGAAATGGGATAAGACACGTGAACATCATCGATTGGTTGCTCTCATATCGATGATATACATCTGCCTCTGGGATCATCCATAGCGCCATGGAACATCATATCTGCATCATGATCGGATGACCTTCCTACCGGTGACCGCTTCGAAATGATACTTCGCGATCCCGAGATTCACCTTCCCGTAGAATCCGATGCCGCAGGTGGCCTTCACCTCATCACTGGGGAGCAATTCGAAGAAGAAGTTCTGCCTATTCACAGCCGTAGGTGCCAAAAGAGCTGCATTCACCCCATCCAGGAACCAATCCGGCATGCCCTCACGATAGTTGGAGACATCCTTCGGAGCCTTGCTTTTTCTGGGTGCTCCGTTCGTGCATCCGTATCCCAATGATATCAGACATCCCTGCTTCTCATCCTTGGATACCTCTGCAAGACTCTTCCCATGGGTCAATGCCACCCAGCACGTGTTTAATCCAAGTCCCTGAGCCTCCAATACTATCTTCTCTCCCCAGTATCCGAGTGTCTCATCGATATCCTCGCCCTTGAGTCCTACGAGAGCTATGTAATTCCTGACATTGGAGAACTTCCCGTAATGCGCCTTGAACGAATCGAAGCACTTCGGTTCGTCATAGAACACTTGGATGTGCAGTCCGTTCTCACGGTTTATCCCCTCGATCAATCCGTTCAGAACGTCCCTCTTCTCTTGTTCTATCTGTCTGTCCGTGTATTGACGGACGCTGTGACGTTGCTTCATCGATTCGATGACATCCATGGTACCATTCCTCCCATATCCAAGTGTAAGGAGAGATGTATCTCCGACTCGGTTCGATGACCACACGATGATACGAGCTCAAAAGGATTGTGACATTCAGAGTCTTCTGAACCCGCGGAATGTCCAATGCGATAACGTCCTCACGGCGTATCTGATGGTCCCATAGAGACTGCGACTCCTGCCACCGACGGTGACCATGCCTTCCTTCAGTGCGGTCATGACGTCATGCCACGTCCTACACGTATCCGGTATCTCTACGTACGCTTCACCGATATGTCCCGGACTGTGGGCATCACTGCCGGCGGTGATGATCTTACCGAATCTCTTGGCCAATCTCGTGCATTTGAAGTTCGCACTCGCCAAGGATCTCGCATTGAATGCTTCCACGCCGTCGAACTCATCGATCACATTCTTGGAACCTATCCCCGTCACCCACCTGTATGGGTGGGCGGCGATCGCTATACCTCCCGCATCATGGATCGCCTTGATCGTATCTCTGATTGAAAGGCCGGGTTCTATCCTCGAGGATATACCATATGCGAGGATATGTCCTTCGGAAGAGGATACCTCCTCCGCAGGGACCACTATTATCTTACCGTTATCCTCCAGATCTGCGAATGCCTTCCATTCGTTGTGATCGGAGACGGCGACACATCCGATGCCGTGCTCTATCGCTGAATCCAGAATCTGTTGTGGCGTCGATTGCCCATCATCGGAATAGCACGAATGCACGTGCAGATCTGCCTTCATCTGACGTTTGCCCCGTCCATGATTTCCCTATCGACGGTAGCTACACATCCCTTCCCGTCAGACAATACCCTGATGGTACCATCGGCGTCCACGATAGCTACCACACGTGACGGTGAACCTTCCGGAAGATCGATATCCTTTCCTCCATCGATGTTGAACTTACCATCCTTGATCGTAGCGACCTTGAGCTTCACCTTCGCGAAGTCCTCGTACTCGATCTTCGATTCGCAGTTGTCCAATCCCGAATCGATGGGCGTACCGTTAGGTACATCCTCTGACGGTCTCAGCAATAGTACGGTGGTACCTCCGAGATCCTCGTCATCCGCCGCAAGGAGCATTCCTTCGGATTTGATACCGCGGAGCTTCCTCGGTTTGAGGTTCTTGAGGCACAATACCTTCCTGTTGAGCATCTCGTCCTTCTTGTAGTATGCTTTCAGACCTGCGACTATGGACCTGGGTTCATCCTCTCCCACATCCACCTTCATCTGGTAGAGCTTATCCGCATCGGGATGATCGTCAATCCAAACGATCTGTGCCACACGTATGTCCAACTTCCTGAAATCGGCGAACGGACCTGTGATCTCCTTCTTCTCCTCTTTCTTCTTCGGTGCTTCCTTCGTCTCGGGCATATCATTCCACTCCTTCGGTACCTCGATCCTCTTGAACACGGGAACGGGTTCCTTCAACTGTATCCCGACTGTCATCGGCTCCATCGCGGAATCCAATCCCGCATCCTTCATCGAACATCCGATGCCGAGGTAATCCCATACCGTCTCGGATGCCTTGGGCATGAACGGCCATGCCATCAATGCCAATGCTTTGGTCAATGTCAGTGTGGCGTTCATCACGTGACCGCATGCCACCTTATCCGTCTTGATCAAAGCCCACGGTGCCTTCTCCGCGAAATACTTGTTACCTTCGCTGGAGAGGTTCATGACCACCTTGATCGCTTTCTTGAAGTCGCACGCATCGAGGCATTCCTTGTACTCCTTCAATGCCTCTTCGATGTATCCGAGTATGTGTCCCGTCTCCGTATCGTTGCCTTCGGGTACGGTACCATAATTCTTGAATGTGAAGCTCAGGCTCCTGTGCCAATAGTTACCGAGGTTCGATGCCAATTCGTTGTTGACCTTAGTCTCGAAATCCGTCCAAGTGAACTCCGAATCGTGAGTATCGGGCATCACAGCAGAGAGATAGTATCTGAGGACATCCGCATCGAAATGCTTCAGTACGGATGGTATGTCGATAGCTCCGCCCCTGCTCTTCGATAACTTACCGCCCCTGAACATGAGGTATTCGTTGGCAGGTATGTCGTACGGGAGGTTCAATCCACCGTATCCCATGAGGATCGACGGCCAGATGATCGAATGGAACGGGATGTTGTCCTTACCGAGGAAATAGTAATTCTTGACCTCGGGATCCTTCCAGAACCCTTCCCAATAATCCGGTTTCCCAATGATCTTGCTGTATTCCTTGGATGCGCTCAGATATCCGATGACCGCATCGAACCAGACGTAGATCACCTTGTTCTCCCATCCCTCCACGGGTACGGGCACTCCCCAGTCCATGTCCCTCGTGATCGCACGGTCATTGAGACCGTCCTTCAACCAGTTGGTTGTGAATGTCTTCACGTTCGGTCTCCAGAAGTCCTTCTTGTCCAAGTACTCCAAAAGGGGTTCCTCGAATGCAGATAGCTTGAGGAAATAGTGCTCTGTGGCCCTCACCTCGGGTTCCGTACCGCAGTTGATGCAATGTGCTTCCTTCAGATCTCCCGCTTCGAATGTCTTACCGCATGAATCGCACTGATCTCCACGGACGTTCTCCGCACCGCAGTCGGGACATTTTCCCTCCACGTATCTGTCGGGAAGGAACTTCCCGCATTTAGGACAATAATACTGATTGGATTCCTTCACGTACAGGTATCCGTTCTCCAGAAGCTTGAGGAATACGTCCTGCACCACTTCCTTATGATTCTCGGTATGGGTCTTCGTGAACAGCGAGAACTCGATCTCCATATCCTCGATCGCCTTCTTGTTGATCTCGTGATATCTCTCGGCGATCACCTCGGGCGTCACATGCTCCTTCTCGGCACTCACCGTGATGGGTGTTCCGAACTGATCGGAACCGGAGACCATCATCACCTCGTTACCTAGGAGTTTGTTGTATCTGCTGAATATATCGGGCGGTAATATCGAACCCGCCATGTGACCTAGATGGATCACACCATTCGCATAGGGCCATGCGACGCATACGAGAACCTTGGACATGGTTCCCGGCTATGTCTCATTCATATATATTTTTGAGCGCGACTACGCTTCCGAAGCTTTGCTTACAGCGGATGCATCACCTTTCAGGAGACTCTTCAACAGTATGTAGCTCCACACACCTGCGATGATCGATCCCGCAATCTCCATAGCTACGATACCCCACATGATCGACATGAACGTACCCACCATCGCCACCAATATGGCACCGGAGATCAACTGCGTACCGTTCCTGATCAATGTGCATATGAAGGAGCTCAATCCCTTACCGACGGATTGGAACAATCCCACCGCTACGAATCCCCATGATGCGAACGGCAGGAATATGCTGATGATCCTCAGACACTCCGTCATATCCTCTCTAAGAGCCACGGTGGATTCGGAGTATGTGAACAGCAGCACCATGTAATTGGCGGCAAGTTCCGTTATGACCAATAGGATGATCATCAGCACGAAACAGAACTTGAATGAGTACATGTACGCCACCTTCATCTTATCGATGCGTCTGGCACCATATGCCGCACCCAGAACGGGTACGATGGCCTCACCTATCGACATCAGAGGTATCATCAGTATGTTGACCAACCTCCACGTCGACGAATAGATGGCGACACCGTTCGTTCCCTCATCGGAGAGGACGATGATGAAGTTCATGACCATCGAGATGATGGACATCAGTATCATCTCGCATGATGCGGGAAGACCTACCTTCAATATGTCCACGTCCGTCTCCTTGTCGAGGGGGATGTAACCTTTCTTCAATGATATGAACGTGTCCTTCTTGACGAAGTACCAGTAGATCATCATCGCGAAGGATATCGCGACAGCGACAGCTGTCGCCCAGGCCGCACCGGCCATACCCATGCCGAGACCCAATTTGAATCCGATATCGACGCCGAAGACCTCTCCGAACATATCGCTGTAGATGAAGATCGGGTCGAGGATGATGTTCACAACAGCGGCGACGATCTGAGTGATCATGGATCTCTTGGATGCACCCTCAGCTCTCAACAGATTGCTGAACAGACCGTTCAGTAAGAACAACAATGTGCACAGGAAGATCGGTGTGGCATATTGCACACAATACTCTATGGTATCCCCGGCACCCATTGCCAAGAGCAAAGGTCTCTGGAACAGGAGGAGTAAGACCATCGCCACTATACCGCCTATGGTCACAAGGACGATCGATTGCATCGCGGACCTGTCCGCGGATGCCCTATCCCCGCGACCGATATGACGAGCGATAGCCGATGATGCTCCTATACCGATACCGTTACCGATACCTATCAGGATGAAGAACAAAGGAAAGACAAAACCAACGGCCGCCAGAGCATCCGGTCCGAGACCGGCGACCCAAACGGCATCGATGAGATTGTTCAGGGACTGTGCCGCCATACCGACTATCATCGGCAAGGCCATGAGCAACACGGCCTTCTTCGGATTCCCTAGTAACGTCTCTACACCTTTGGTACTCTCCCCTTCCATCTTGAACACCTAAAGGCTCCACACTAGCGTACTATATAATGATAACCGATTTGCCAGAACAACGTACGAGACCGAAATCCACCCCTTGATAACAAGATTAATAACGGTGATGTCATAACCGCATACCATGAGGATAGCTGCTGTCATCAAGGATAGATGCCAGAACAAGAAATGCAATCAGGAGTGCATTAAATTCTGTCCACTCATGAGGACGGGTGTCGATTGCATAACATTGGGTGAGAGGGGGAAACCGATCATCTCCGAGACACTGTGTGCCGGTTGCGGTATATGTGTCAACAAATGTCAATTCGATGCGATAAGGATCATCGGTCTCGCCGATGAACTCAAGACTGAGATGGTACACCAATACGGTGAGAACTCGTTCCGCCTCTACAGACTCCCCGTCCCTAAGAAGGGGGTCGTGACAGGTATCCTCGGACCGAACGGTATCGGTAAATCCACAGCTATCAAGATGTTATCCGGTATCGAGATACCGAACCTCGGCAGATATGACGACCCTCCATCAAAGGAGGAGGTACTGCAATATTTCGCAGGTACCGAGATGCACGACTATCTTCAGAACGTCTATGAAGGAAAGATCAAGACAGCGACCAAGCCTCAGTATGTCGATAAACTACCCTCACAGGTGAAGGGTGTCGTCAGGGACCTATTATCCAAGGTCGAAGAGAGGATGACCGTGGAAGAGGCCGCCAAGGAGTTCGATCTCACGGAGGTGCTTGACAGGGAACTGTCCAAACTCTCCGGTGGTGAACTGCAGCGTCTCGCCATGGCGGCCACCATGATGAAGGACGTCGACGTCTACTTCTTCGATGAACCCTCATCCTACTTGGATATCTATCAGAGGGTGAAGATGGCTAGACAGATCAAGGCCCTCTCGGAAACGAAACAGGTCGTCGTCATCGAACACGACCTTGCGATATTGGATTTCCTCGCCGATAACGTCAGTGTGGTCTACGGTACCGAAGGTGCGTACGGAGTGTTCACGCTCTCGCGTCAGGTGAGGACCGCCATCAACGTCTACCTCGACGGTTATCTCCCCGAGGAGAACATAAGGTTCCGCGACAGACCTGTAGAATTCTTCGCCACACCGCCGAGAGGTGAGTGGAACACCGCCAATCTGGTGGAATTCGATACGATCAAGAAGAACTTCGGCGAATTCAATCTGACAGTGAATCCCGGAGCGATCAAGATCGGTGAGACCGTCGGTATCGTCGGTCCGAACGCCACGGGTAAGACCACGTTCGTGAAGATCGTGGCAGGGGAGATCGAAGCGGATGAAGGTAAATTGGACACCAAACTCAAGATCTCATACAAACCCCAGTACATCACACCCGATTTCGATGGTACCGTGAAGGATCTTCTCTACACGGAAGCATTCGACGTCATCGACACGGGATTCTTCCAAACGGAGGTCTTCGAACCCCTGAGCATCAAACATCTGATGGACAAGCAGGTCAAGAACCTCTCGGGCGGTGAGCTGCAACGTGTCGCGATCACACTCTGTCTCGCCAAAGAAGCGGACATCTACCTGATCGATGAACCCTCCGCATACCTCGACTCCAACCAGAGGATGAATGCAGCCAAGACCATCAGAAGGATGATGGAGAAGTCCGGTAAGAGCGGTATGATCATCGACCACGACATGTACTTCCTCGACATGGTCTCCGATTCCATGATGGTCTTCGGTGGGAATCCGGGACATGAGGGTATCGCGGATGGTCCGTTCGATATGAGAGAGGGTATGAACAAGTTCCTCAAAGCCGTGGATATCACGTTCAGAAGGGACGCGGAGACCCACAGACCCAGGATCAACAAGCCCGATTCGAGGTTGGACAGGGAACAGAAGTCGAAGGGCGAGTACTACTACGCCGATCCGACCGCGAGCGGAAAGAAGTGAATCGTCCAGATCCCCTTCTTGCCTCTTCATTCCACTGATTTAGTCTATGCTAAAAAAGAAAATGAATATATATAACCAACAGAATGTCTGGCTATGATTTCAAGGGCGGACACTCATGTCCACACCTATTATTCAGGAACCACCAACTACAAAGCACTCAGATTCCCCGAGTCCGTGACCACCCCCGAGGAACAGGTCGAGACTGCTAGGCACAACGGGATGAATCTTCTATGTATCACGGATCATGACGCGGTCAAGGGTGCATTCGTGGCCAAGGAATATGCGAAACAGTATGATGATTTCACCGTCGTCATCGGCGAGGAGATCACCACTGCGGACGGAGAGGTGTTGGCATACGGTCTCAATGAGCTCATACCTCCGGAACTCTCCATCGAGGAGACGATGGACAGGATACGCGAACAGGATGGACTTGCGGTCGCACCCCATCCTTACAGTTTCTACCTCAGATGCCTCAGGGACAGGATAAAGGACCTCGATCTCGACGGTATCGAGACGATCAACGGCGGTCACGTCGATAAGTTCACGAACACGAAGGCCCAGATGGTCTTCAGTAAGAACCCGGGAAGATGGGCCGCATTGTCAGGGAGCGATGCCCACTCCACATACACAGCGGGGTACAATTGGACCGAATTCGACGGATCTGGCGAGGAGGATTTCAGACATGCGATCCTCAAGAAGAAGACCATACCCTGCGGTAGGCCCGCACCCGTGATCACACAGGTACAATGGAGCATCAAGGTCGTCACGGATGCACAGAAGATGATGGCACTCTCATTGGCCGGAAGATTGGATCCGATGCCCGATAATCCGCTCATCACGAAGGTCAGAAGCCTCTCAACCGTCAAGAAGGTCGCAGGTATCATCGGCGGTAGTCTCTATCTTATACCTCCGATACCATATATCGGAGCGTTCGCTGCCACGAGATGGTTAGAGAAGAAATCACAATTGCTTCTCAACCAGATCGAATACAAGCTGGAGGCTAGCAATTGTCCGAGACCGCCTACAAAGTGATTGTCCGCATCCCGGAAGGATACTCCGAAGAATTGATGGATGCGATCAACCAAGTCATCGAACCGTTCTATCCGGGTTATGACAGATGTTTCAGTATCATGAGGTCCACGGGTACGTGGAGATCGCTGGAGGGTTCCAATCCCTATAACGGTACGGTGAACGAGATAACCGTAGCTGAAGAACTCTCGATAGAATTCATCTGCAGGGAGAACGAGATAAAGGATGTCCTCAGGACGATAGAGAGGATACATCCTTACGAAGAACCCGGTATCGATGTGATCCCCTGCATCGGATGGAGATCGTTCCTTCAGTGATCCTCGCCCTCGGGCCTGTATGTGTACAGACCATCGAAGATCCTCTGTAATCTGTGAGTCTTCAGACTGTTGATCCTGTAATCATACTCACAGTCATCCAGCAGACCCATGTCCTTGTATGTTTTCAGCATATCGAATGCGAGATCGTACGACGAATCCACACCTACGATGACATCGATGTATCTGTTCCTGAAGTTGACCTTCTTCGGAAGTACCCCTCCGTTATCCGAGATGAATCTCTCCTTCACCAAGGGATACAGTTTGAGATTCGCGTCACATGCGGCCTTGGCATCCTCGTACCTCTCCGCTCCGATGTAGGCATCGATCAACTTCTCGTTGATGAGGAACATCTGATAGTCATCCATATCACACATATCATAGATCTGCAGGCACATGAACACGGCGAACTTCGGATTCTCATCGGTCAATGCTTCATCTATGACGGATGAGAAGAATGCATAATCCGAGGATGTGTCCGCTTTCCCAAGATATCTCGATAGCTTCATCCTGTCGGCATCGCTGAGTGATGAATACCAATCTTTCAACTTCAAATCGACGATCTGCTGGGGGATTGACATGTGAATGACCTCATCAGCCCCTATCGATTCAAGCGATTTAATGCTTGTCAGTGTCCGAAGAATCACGGAACCATGAGAAGAACGTGCCTATCACACCGAACGTTATACAGATCGCCCACGCACATCTCAGTATGTCGACGAACACATCATAGTTGGATGGCTCTATCGCCGTATCCGTACCCATGAGTATCGAGATAAGACATGTCGCGATACCCATGGACAACATTATACCGGATTGTCTGAACACGGCGATCATACCGGATGCCTGATTGTATTGTGTCGATCTCACATACGACATCACCGCGTTGGTGTTCGGTGCGGAGAATATGCCGAATCCCATTCCCATCACTATCTGCGAGATGTAGATGGCGGGATAGTTGATCTCCACGCTTGTCGTGAACAACAATATCGTGAGACCTATGCAGAGCACCGCCATACCTGCGGTCGGTAGCACGCGCTTATCCAACCTATCCGATAATCTTCCGGATGCCAAAGCACAGATCACCTGTACTGTCGGTTGGATCATCATCACCATACCTGCCTCCGATGCCGTGAGTAGGCCTATACCTTGCAGGTATCTCGAGAGGAAGAACGCCACACAATATGATGCCGCATAGTTGAGGAACAATGCCGCCATGGATCTTCTGAACGCCTTGTTGGAGAAGAGCTCCCCGTGGAATATCGGGTACCTCTCCTTGGATTCGAATCTCACGAATCCGATTATGACTACGGTACCGACGACCATCATCGCTATCGCATAGATCTCCGGTAACGAGATCAGGCCGAACATCAGGATGGCTATACCGGCTGCATATATCGCAGACCCTTTGCTATCGAAGGTCTCATCGGGTGAACTGATGTTGTTGTCCTTGTATTGGGACATCATGAACGCCGCGGATATCATCAGAGGCAACAGGAACAGGAACAGTGACCTCCAGCCGAACATATCGGTCATGAATCCGCCTATGGCCGGACCCAATGATGCCCCCAGGTAGACGAATGCAGTGTTTATCCCCAAGGCTCCTCCGCGTTCGTGCGGAGGATAGACATCTGCTATCATCGATACGCATGTACATGAGGTGAACGCCGTACCAAGGGCGGTTATCCCTCTGAAGATGTAAAGGAAGATGATGTTCGGAGAGAATATCGAACATACCGCGCCTATGGACCCTATGATGGTCCCCCAGATGAACGTCCGTTTCTTACCGTAGATGTCGGCCAACCTGGATGCGGGTAGGAGACATATCACCGAGACGATGAAGAATACGCTGGACACCCAGCCCAGTTCGTGCTCGCTGCATCCGAAATCGTTCTGTATCGCACCCAGTGCGAGATTGAGCATACTTCCAGCAAGAGGGTTGACGAATATCGCCAAGCATGAGGCCCCCAGGACCAGACGCTTCACCCTCTTGCTGTATTCTGCCATATTATCAGCTATTCATTCCGGTGGATATCATCTTACGATTCTTATCGAGGAGATCCATCTTCTTGGCCGGGATGCTCTTCACGAGTCCCTTATCGAGATTCTCTTCCGAACAGAACCTCGTCTCCTTCCACAACCTTCCGACGATGACCATGTTCGCGGCACCCTTGACACCCGCATCCTCCGAGAGTTGTGATGCCGGGATGTAGATGACGTTGACATCGTCCCTCTCCACCTTCTTCTTGATGAGTGTGGAATCGAGGATGATCATCCCTCCGGGAACGACGTCGTTCTCGAACTTCTCCAACGAAGGGAGATTCATCGCCACCAGTACATCGGGGTTGGTGACGAGCGGTGAACCGATCTTGTTATCCGATATGCAAACGGAACAGTTGGCCGTACCGCCTCTCATCTCCGGTCCGTAGGACGGGAGCCATGAGATCTCCTTCCCTTCCATCATACCTGCGTATGCGATGACCTTACCCGAGAAGAGGACACCCTGTCCTCCGAATCCTGCGAAGAGTATGTTGAGGTCCTTCATTCCTTCCCCTCCCCTATGTCCTTGTAGACTCCGAGCGGATAGTACGGGAGCATGTTGTCCCTGAGCCATTGCAATGCATCCTTGGGTGACATGCCCCAGTTGGTCGGACATGTGGACACGACCTCCACGATACAGTATCCCTTGCCTTCCATCTGATATTCGAATGCTTTCTTTATCGCACGTTTCGCTTCCTTGACGTTCTTCACACAATCTACGGTGACACGCTGTGCGAGAGCCACTCCATCCAATGATGAGAGGAGCTCGCACACCCTTATCGGGTTACCGGCGACCTTGACATCCCTTCCGTAGGGTGTGGTCTGTGTCACCTGTCCCGGGAGTGTGGTGGGTGCCATCTGACCTCCGGTCATACCGTAGATCGCGTTGTTGATGAATATCGCGACGATGTTCTCTCCCCTTGCCGCCGCATGTACGGTCTCACCCGCACCGATCGCGGCAAGGTCCCCGTCACCCTGATACGTGAACACTATGTCCTCGGGTCTCGCTCTCTTGACACCCGTCGCTACTGCGGGTGCACGACCGTGAGGTGCCTGTACCATGTCACATCCGAAATAATTGTATGAATACACCGAACATCCGACGGATGCAACACCGACGGTCCTTCCCTCGATGCCGAGTTCGTCTATCACTTCGGCTACGAGTCTGTGGACGATACCGTGCGTACATCCCGGACAGTAGTGGAACGGGACATCGAGCAACGCTTTGGGTCTCTCTCCCTTGATCTTCGTCATTGTATCCCTCCGTTTATCTCCATGATCTTGTCATAGACCTCTTTGGTGGTCGGGATCATACCTCCCGTACGCCCATAGAACTCCACCGGCCTCTTACACTCGGTGGCGAGTCTGACATCCTCGATCATCTGTCCCATGTTCATCTCCACATCGAGGAACACCTTGACGTGATCGAGATGCTTCTTCAGGAACTTCTTGGGGAACGGCCAGAGCGTTATGGGCCTTATGAGTCCCACCTTCACTCCCTCCGCCCTCGCCTTATCGATGGCGGATCTGGATACCCTGGAGGATGCACCGAATGCGACGATCATTATCTCCGCATCATCGCACAGATATTCCTCGGCCCTCTGTTCATTATCGATGATCTTGGCATATCTCTCGAACCTCTCCACGTTCATCCTTTCCAATGTGGGCGGATCCGTGTTGAGCGAGTTGATCACGTTGTGAGGTCTCTTGTTCTGATGACCGCGTGCCGCCCATTCTTTGGATGAGTTATCGGGTTCCCTGGGTTCCGGAAGTACGACGGGCTCCATCATCTGTCCGAGCATACCGTCGGAGAGCACCATCGTAGGCACCCTGTACTTATCACCGATGTCGAATGCATCGGATATGAGGTCCACGGTCTCCTGTACCGTGGACGGAGCGAACACCATGAGATGGAAATCCCCGTGTCCGAGCGACCTCGTCGCTTGGTAGTAATCGGATTGTGATGGTTGGATGCCTCCGAGTCCGGGTCCTCCCCTCTGAACATTGACTATGAGACACGGTACATCCGAACCTGCCAGATATGATATCCCTTCGGACATCAGACTCACACCGGGTGAGGATGTGGATGTCATGGCCCTGACACCCGATGCCGCCGCACCCAATACCATATTGATCGATGCGACCTCCGACTCCGCCTGAAGATACACACCGCCGATCTTGGGCATCCTCTTCGACATGTATGCCGCGACCTCGGTCTGAGGTGTGATGGGATAACCGAAGAAGTGTCTGCAACCTGCGGCTATCGCGGCCTCTGCGATGGCCTCGTTACCTTTCATCAATACCCTTTCGCCCATGTTATCAGATCTCCACCCTTATCGCTACATCCGGGCACATGATCGTGCATGATCCGCAACCGGTGCACTGGGACCCATCCGTCACATGGACCGGGTGATATCCTTTGTTGTTCGTGATCGACCTATCCAAAGCAAGGATGCTCTTGGGACATGCTATCACGCACATCTCGCAACCCTTGCAGATGTTATTATCAACGATTACCTTCGGCATTTGTAACAACTCCATTCTCCCATGGGGCGCCTATGTAGACATCGATTGGGTATGTCATCTTCCCTTTAAGGTTGATGTTGCCCAAGCCCCTAGGTGCCGTCGTCATTATCATCGGCACACCCATCGATTCGGATGTGCGCTCGGCGAAATCCAATGAATCCCTTATCGTATCCACCGTGGTCAACTGTTTGAGATGCGAGTTGTTGATCACTCCCGTCATCTTGAGATGACAGGTATCCTCGATCTCCTTCGATATCTCCACGGCCTCCTCCGGCGTGGTGGTCATGGACCTGTACCTGTTGATGACACAGTACATGTCATAATCACTTTCAGCTATGGTCTTGGAATATCTGGAGAGCGTCATCGCACCGACGTCATCCCCTCCGACATCGATGATTACACATTCACCCTCTGCTATCGCCGTATCGATCCCCGCATGTAGTGCGGGGATGTCCACATTGCTGTTGGCATACAACGGTCCGATCACACGTATCCCTTCCTTGGATAACATCTCCGCATGATCGCTGGAACGGAAGTAGACGTTGGCCGTATCGATGTCGATGAGCGTCACCTTCCTCCCTTCCCTCGCACACTGTAATGCGAGATTGAGACAGAGGTTGGTCTTCCCCGACCCGTAATGGCCGCAGATTATCGTCAACCGTTTCCTGATAGGATTCATCGAATCTCCCTAGAGTATTGAACACTATTAATCTATCCACGGTAGACAACTGTCTAATGTATCGCGTCCTACACGCATAATTAAGGAAAAACACGCGTAATCCTTTAATACAATCTGAGTGTCGAAGGTCCGACTACCATGTACAACATTACAGAGATTTCGGAGCGCATCGGAGCTATGCGCGATCTTTGCGGATACACGATCGAAGAGATGGCCGCGGCCACGGACACTACAGTCGAGGAATATGAGAACTGCGAAGCAGGGAAGAAGGATTTCTCATTCACATTCCTTTACAAATGTGCCGAAAAGTTCGGTATCGATATGGTAGAGCTCCTTACGGGAGAGAATCCGCATCTTACCGATTTCACAGTGGTACACGACGGGAAGGGACTCCCCATAAGAAGGCGTTCGGGATTCGAATACTTCCACCTCGCATCATACTTCAAGGGGAAGATCTCGGAACCGTTCATCGTCAAGGCCCCCTACAGGGAGGAGGAACAGGACAAGGAGATCCACACATCCGTCCACGACGGACAGGAGTTCGACTATGTCCTCTCCGGAAGCCTGAAGTTCGTCTACGACGGACACGAGGAGAATCTCATCGAGGGAGATTCCGTGTACTACGATTCGGGAAAGCCCCACGGAATGATAGCTACAAGCAAGGATGGCTGTACATTCCTTGCGGTCGTGATGAAAGAAGGTTCCAAGAGATGACGAGAGACATCAACCTGAGATACGTTGATGAGACCTACGATTCGAATGGATTGTTGAAGACCTTCAGCGTACACTATCCGGACAATTTCAACTTCGGATACGATATCGTCGACGATATAGCGACGAACGATCCGAACAGGAGGGCACTACAGTGGTGCGACGACAAGGGACACGAGAAGATGTTCACCTTCGCCGACATCAAGAGGCTCTCGGACAAGACCGCCAACTACCTCACCAGCAAAGGTGTGAAGAAGGGGGATATGGTACTTGTCATACTGAAGCACAACTACCAATTCTGGTATACCGCTGTTGCTCTTCACAAGATGGGAGCGGTCATGATACCTGCGACATACATGCTGACGAAGCATGATATCGAGTACCGTATCAACTCCGCATCTGTTAAGGCAGCGATCGTCACATCGGATGCTCCGGTCTACAAGGAGTTCCTGAAGGCGGAGAACATACCTACATTGAAGTTCAAAGCGATCACCAACGTCGAGTGGAACGGTCCCGTGGATGGATTCGATGACTTCGACAAGGGTGTCGAGGAGGCATCCGAGGATTGGAAGAGGATACCTACGCACGTGAAGGACATGATGCTCATCTACTTCACATCGGGGACATCGGGCAATCCGAAGATGGCCGTGCATGACTTCTCATACCCCATAGGTCACATATTGACCGCAAAGCATTGGCATTGCGTCGTACCCGACGGTCTCCATTGGGCGGTCGCCGAGACGGGATGGGCCAAGAATGCTTGGGGGAAGCTGTATGGTCAGTGGATCATGGAAGCGGGACTGTTCGTCTACGAATACGACGGCAGATTCGAACCCGAGACCGTGTTGGATCTCATCGAGAAGTACAGGATCACCACATTCTGCTGTCCTCCGACCATGTTCAGGATGTATTGCAACGCGGGATTGGATGGACACGACCTCTCATCCCTGACACACACGAACATCGCGGGAGAGGCACTGAACTCGGACACGTTCAACAAATGGTACGAGGCGACCGGACTCAAACTGATGGAGGGATTCGGACAATCGGAATCCACCGTCATCGTAGGTAACCTCAGAGGCATGGAACCCAAACCCGGTTCCATGGGAAAACCGTCACCGCAATACAAGGTCGACATCATCGACGAGAACGGCAAGAGCTGTCCTCCCGGTACCGTCGGAGAGATCGTTGTGGGGATAGAACCGCATCCCGCAGGGATATTCATCGGTTACTACCGTGACCGTATCAAGACAAGGGAGACATTGTTCGGCGGATTCCACCACACGGGTGACCTCGCATGGAAGGATGAGGAAGGTTACTATTGGTATGTGGGAAGGAACGATGACGTCATCAAATCCTCCGGCTACAGGATAAGTCCGTTCGAGATCGAGAGCGTTCTGCTCCAACACCCGTGCTGTCTCGAATGCGCTGTCACAGCTGTGCCCGATGAGGTCAGGGGACAGATCGTCAAGGCGAGCATAGTGCTCAGGAAAGGATACGAAGCATGCGACGATCTGAAGAAGGAACTCCAGAACTTCGTCAAACACGAGACGGCCCCATACAAATACCCCAGGGCGATAGATTTCGTCACGGAATTACCGAAATCCGTCAGTGGGAAGATAAAACGCGTTGATATAAGGAATAAAGATAAAGCTGAATTTGCAGAGAAGAGAGGTGACAGATTATGAGGAACATCAACCTCCGTTACGTGGATGAGGAATATGATGACAATGGCATCATCACCAAATACAGATTGAAATACCCGGAGAATTACAATTTTGGATATGATGTGGTCGACGATATCGCATCGAACGAACCCGACAGATTGGCCATGGTATGGTGCAATCCCAAAGGTGTCGAGAAGAAATTCACGTTCGGTGACATCAGCAGACTGTCGAACAAGACGGCCAACTACTTCAGGTCCATCGGTATCAAGAAGGGCGATGCGGTCATGGTGATCCTCAAACGTCACTATCAGTTCTGGTACGTATCCGTGGCATTGCACAAGCTCGGTGCCATAATGGTCCCTGCGACATTCATGCTCACCAAACGCGATATAGAGTATCGTGTCCAATCCGCATCGATAAAGGCCGTCATCAGTACCGATGAGAACGGTGTCTGCGATGCCATAGATGCATCCGAGGACATACCGTCGCTCGAAATCAAGATGGTCGTCAACAGCCCCAGAGAGGGATGGCGCTTCTTCGATGAGGAGATGGAACCTTGCTCCGACAAGCTCGACCGTGTGGATACAAAAGCATCCGAACCCATGTTGATGTACTTCTCATCCGGGACATCGGGATATCCGAAGATGGTATTGCACGATCACCTCTACTCCCTCGCACACCTGTTCACCGCCAAGCATTGGCAGAACGTGGATCCCGAAGGTATACACTTCACCATAGCAGATACCGGTTGGGGAAAGGCGGTATGGGGTAAGCTCTACGGCCAATGGCTGATGGAAGCGGCCGTGTTCGTCTACGACTTCGAGAAGTTCGATGCCGACGATATAATGGATATCATCACCAAGTACAGGATAACATCACTGTGCTGTCCTCCGACCATGTTCAGGATGTTCTTCAACGCAGGTGTCGACAAGCACGACCTGTCATCGTTGAAGTACTGCTGCATAGCGGGTGAGGCACTCAACCCCGATATATTCTATAATTGGCAGAAGTCCACGGGATTGAAACTGATGGAGGGATTCGGACAGACCGAGACCACCTGCACCATCTGTAACGTACGCGGTATGACACCGAAGCCCGGTTCCATGGGTAAACCATCCGCACAATACAACGTCATGATCGCCGATCCCAACGGAGAGCGCTGCCCTCCGGGACAGACCGGTGAGATCCTGATCGAGTACAACGAACCCAGGCCCCCCGGTATCATGATGGAGTACTACCGCAACGAGGAGAAGACCAAAGCCGCGATCCACGACGGTTGGTTCCACACCGGAGATGTGGCATGGATGGATGAGGACGGATACTATTGGTACGTCGGACGTATGGACGATGTCATCAAATCATCCGGATACAAGATCAGTCCGTTCGAGATTGAGAGTGTGCTCGTCACACACCCTGCGGTATTGGAATGTGCCATCACAGGTATACCCGACCCTGTTAGAGGACAGATCGTCAAGGCCACGGTGGTCCTCAGGGAAGGATACGAACCATCCGATGTGTTGAAGAAGGAGCTTCAGGACTTCGTGAAGCACGAGACAGCCCCATACAAGTACCCCAGGGCGTTGGAGTTCACGAAGGAACTGCCAAAGACCGTCAACGGCAAGATCATGCGTTCGGCGATCAGAAAAGGGGACGAAAAGCATGACTGAAGAGAAGATACTCCGTACCTTCACCACAAGGACCCCCGATAAGCCCGGAGCATTCATGCTCGCATGCAAGGTCATAATGGACCATGACGGTAACATCGTACGTGTGAGCTTCAACAAAGGTGTGAACCTCTTCATCGAGGTATATGCCACAAGGGAACAGCTCAATGCCATCGATAAGGAGCTGAGCGAGATCTCATACGTCGACTATATGCCCAAGGAACCCACGATCCTCGTCATGGATGTAAGGATCAAGGATGTGCCCGGTGCGTTGTACCCCGTACTGAAGGTCATCGACAAGTATGATGTGAACATATCATACCTGAACTCCAAGGCGGAGAGCAGGGACTATCAGAACTTCAACATCGGTATGGAGGTAGAGAAGCCCGAGATATCGAAGAAGATCCTCGACGAGGTCGCAACGATATACCCGTTGGATGTTGTATCATACAACGGGAACTATCCCGATCTCGATCTCACTGTTGAGTACATCCGCCTTGCCAACTCCATTCAGAGATTGTTCAGTCAGAGTGATGATGTAGTCAAGATGTTCATCGAGGAATCGAAGAAGGTCACCGAGCTGATGAAGGCGAACGGTCAGGAACCGAAGGAGGTGTTCGACAGCATCAAACAGCTTGCGAACTTCATCGCGTTCCACAGGGACCTCAACTTCAAGCCCAGGATAACGAACATCGACCTCACACCCGGGACGACACTCCATGTGATCGAACCGCCCTGCGGCAGTAACACGTACATCCTCAGGAATGATGATAGTCTCCTGTTCATAGATTCGGGACTCGGTATATTCGCCGACGAGATGATCACAGAGCTCAGAGAGATGTTCCCCTGCTTCTTCAGCATGGATAAGACGATGGTCTCCACCCATGCGGATGTGGATCACAACGGGCTGTTATCCGTGATAGAGGGTGCGAAGATCCTCATGACCGCCAAGACCAAGGAGATATTGATCGACCACAAAGGTAACAACGGTATCAAGAACGTCTTCGCTGACTGTTTCGGACGTCTGAGCAGGATCGTCAACGATTATGTGGAACCGAATGCGAATTCCATATCCATATTGGGTAAGGATGTCCCCGATATCCACGATGATCTCCTTCTGATCGATAAGATAAGGTTCGGAGATTTGGAATTCGAGGTCTACGAAGGTAACGGCGGACACATGAAGGGCGAGACCATCCTGTACTGCAGGAACCCCAAGATACTGTTCACGGGTGACATCTACTCTAACACCGATGGCCTCTCACCCGAAAGAGCGGAGTTCGAATCCGTGGCGCCGTTCCTGTTGAAGAACTCGGATTCCGATCCGGAGACTCTGAAATCCTTATGCTCACAGATCAACGATCTGATGGATAAGGAAGGAAGAGAAGGCACCATAGTCTGCGGAGGCCATGGTGCCGTCAAAAGACTGTGATCATTCCACCTTGAATGACACATCCGATTTCAGGCAGAGGTCTCCCATGATCTCTGCCGCCTTTATCATCGCCGACGGGACCGGACAGGCCACGTGCGGAAGATATTCTCCCGCTTTCAAATAAAGGCAATTCTCACAGAATGGTGTGGCTATCACATCCATGAGTGACATCGCACCCATGTTCTTCCCGAATTCCCTCTCATTCGGACATTCGCTCTTGACCTTGAAGGTGATGTTCATCTCCTCATCCATCGAGGGTATGATCACTGTCTTGAATCTGCATACGCCCGCGTTGACCGTTATCGTCGTATCTGCCATAGTATCCTGGGGACACCATGCATATGTGTGGGATAAATAACATCGCAATACCCATTCGACATTACCGAACGGTCACTGCGGATTGATCAATCTATTCAGGATCGCGTCCTTGATGAATCCGTTGTACGCATTCATATCGGGCTTGTTCGCCATGATGTCATCGACTGTGTCCTTGATGTGTGTGAACAGTCCTTTGTATATCCTGCACGCTGAACCGCCGGGAGAATCGATCTTACCATCAGCAAGGGCATCGATCGTACATCCTCCGTTACAGTATCTGTATATCTCGCAATCGGAGCATTCGTTCCTTCTCTGTATCGAAGGTACGAGTATGTTCCTCATACCATCGGAATCGAACAGCTCGTCGATGGAATCCACCTCGTTTATGTTGCCGAGACGGAACTCCGGAGGGCATGCCTTACCGCAGGGATACACATCACCGTTGGGATACACGCAGATCCATTTCATCAGACAGGACGCGTGAGGACAATCCGAGATGTTGGGGACACCGTCCAATGCTGTCATCACATACGGGAAGAACGGGAGTACCGAGATCCTAACGGAAGAATCGCTTATCCACCTGTCGAATATCTCGATGGCATTCTTCACATACAGATTGGGATCCAATTCGAGGTCGGGATTGTCGCATGCGGTACCGGACATTATCACGGGATTGAATGAGAACGAAGCACCCATATCCTTGAACTTCTCGTATATCGCGGACATGTCGTTCACGTTGCCACCGTGTATAGTGGCACTTATCATGAACATGTGATCCTTGTTGACCATGTAGTCGACCAACTTATCGATTTTCTTGGTGTCCATACCAGGACGCAGTCCTCTCTCGAACCCTCCCTCGTAGGATATCCCGATGTTGACCCTGTTGCTCCTGCAGAATTCTATGAAACGTTTGTTGAGCAACGTACCGTTGGTCTGTATGGTGTTGTCGCATCCTCCGGGATAGTATTTCCTCTGGATGGCAAAAACGGATTTGTAGAAACTAGTCGGCGCAAGGAGGGGCTCCCCTCCATGCCAAATATACCTGGATGAATCGAACCCATCCTTGACCAATCTGACGGTCCTCTCGAACGTACTGACGTCCATGACCTTCTCAGAACGGTCACAGCTACGATGGTAGCAATGCAAACATTCGATGTTGCAATCTAATGTTGGTTTGACAATGACAGTTACGAATTGCCCCACCGTTAGCACACCCTATTGGACTCAGAACGGCCAATAGCAGATCGAACAGCACTGTCCGTCCTGGGATGTGTATGCACAGCAGACCACTAGGACGACGATGATACCGATGAACGATGCAAGACATTTGGGTCCGCAGCATCCGTAACATGCGGGGCCGTCGGTGTGTGCTTTGGATTCCCATGAATCCTCTTTACCCGTGGGTCCCTTGTAGTTCATCCTTCCGAACGATTGGACAGACTGTGAATTGTACTCCTCAGCCAAGGCCTTGTTTGATTTAGAATCAGCTGTCATTATTTCACCATCACACGAGTTGACGTGTATTTATTAGGACGTGATTGCCTGGACAATATATTAAAGTAATGTCCGTCGATACTGGCACGATGTTCGGTTACACGATTCCCATCGAGAGTCTGCTATCCACGGACGACAGGAGGATCTACAGGAGCTACTATTGTGAGACCTGTCATCACCTCAGGGAGGAGTATGGATTCATACCGACATTGACCGTCAATTACGAGATGACGTTCGCCAACCTATTCTTCAATTCCATCCTCGATGATGGGAGATTGATCGACAATAAGCCAGGAGGGTTGTTCTGCATACTCAGGCACAGCGCATCGGATGATGAGTTGATGCACAGGTTGACCGCATACACGATCCTCGTCGCGAAGAACAGTCTCGTCGATGATGTCGCCGACGACAACAACGACCTCAAAGGTAAACTGGGACTTCTGGCACTCAATCCCGCCATAAGGAGGGCCTGCAAGGAATTCCCCGAATATGATAGATTGATAATGGATGGGTATGAAGAGCTCCGCAAACTAGAGGGATCACGCGAGAAGGATCCGTTCGTAGCGGGAAGATATTCCGCTCAATCCATGATGGATGTCTTCGATGTCATGCTCGGTGATAGGATCGATGACGATATCAAAGAGATGTTCAGGGGATTCGGCATTTGGGTTTACATAATGGATGCCATCGAGGATCTCGATGACGATCATAAGGAAGGACAATACAATCCATTCCTCATCGACAATGATACGTTCCACGACAAGAAACAGTTCATCAGGGACAACATCTTCATGATAGGGGAGGTCGTCGGTAAGGCGATCAAGGACATACAGGATTCATATGCCAAGGTCCGTCCCCGTCTCAGATTCAATCAGAACATAATCGATAACATAATCAATCTGGGACTATCCGCATCCGCTCACAGGGTGATACGCGGTGACAGGATGGACCTCAGCCTGAGGAACATGTTGAATGGGAGGATGAACAGGGGTATGCCCCCTTCGTCCATCTGATCAGTTGGATCCTTCTTCCCTCTTCTTCTTATCGTAGTCCTCGAGTTCCTTGTATGCGACCTTACCGACCTTGGTGTACGGCAATTTGTCGATGAACTCGAACAACTTCGGTACGGCATATGCAGCAACGTAATCCCTGCAATGTGTGATGAGCTTCTGTTTGAGCTCCTCCGTACCCTCTACGCCGGGTTTGAGTACGACATACACCTTCACCCTCTGTTGCCTTATGGGATCGGGGACACCGATGGCACATGATGCCTCTACATCGGGATACTTGTTCACGGCCTCCTCGATCTGCGAGGGATAGATGTTGTAACCCGAACTGACGATGATCCTCTTGTACCTCTGCTTGAAGTAGACGAATCCGTCGGAATCGATGGAACCCGCATCACCCGTGTGCAACCATGTCCTTCCGTCCGCATGCACCTTGAGCGTCTCTGCCGTGAGTTCGGGATCGTCCACGTAACCCATCATGATATTGGGTCCGGAGATACATATCTCTCCTTCCTCTCCGTAAGGCAACTCCTCCTCCGTACCGTATTTGACGATCTTGAAGAGCACATTGGGGAATGGGATACCGATACCGCCCTCGTGATACTCGTTCACGGGTGTGATACATGAAGCGGTCACACATTCCGTGAGACCGTATCCTTCCCTGATGACCGTCCTGCCGTTGTGCGAAGCGAGGAAGTCATTGAACTTCTTCCTGGTGGATGAGGGGAGCGAATCGCCTCCGCAGAATATTCCCATGAGCGAGGACATATCCGCATCGGCCATGATATCGAGGCCGATCATCTTCTCGTAGAGCGTAGGGACACCGGCGATGAAGTTGGGGTGCTTGTCCTTGATCAACTTGGCATAGGACTCGGGAGTGAATGTGGGAACAAGAACACACTTACCGCCGAACGAGAGGAATGAATGGATACCGACGCCCAATCCGAATCCGTGGAATATGGGCATGACGGAGAGAACGGTGTAATCACCGTTCCTGACGAACTCCGTAGCTTTATCGGTGAAGAAATCCTCGATGAAGCACGGAAGACAGTTACTGATCGCGAGTGTACCGTATGTCGTGAAGTTCAGATTGTCATTGGACAGAAGGATACCTTTGGAAGCACTCGTCGTACCTCCGCTGTACAGGATGCAGGTCGGATCCTCTCCCTTGACCTCCACCTCCTTGTAATCCTCGTTCTTCGCAAGGTTAAGGAATTGTTTCCAACCCATGATGTAGTCCTTCTTCGGGAACTTGGGTATCTTCCTTCCGAGCGTGAGCGAGAAACCGATACCTTTGAGGAATGACAATTCATCCTTGATCGATGTCGTCACGATCTTCTCGAGCTTCGGTGTCTCGTCCTTGATCGCGATGAAGTTGTTGACGAAAGCGTCGAGCGTGAATGCTATCTTGGAGCCGGAATTGTTGAGATAATGTTCGATCTCCTTCTTCGCGGAGAGAGGATGTACCAACGCACAAACCGCACCGCATTTGGATGCGGCATAGAACAACTGTATGGCCTGGGGACAATTGGGCATACAGACGAGGATCTTGTCCCCCTTGGTGACACCCATGGCCTGAAGACAAGCAGCCACATGACCGATCTTCTCCATGAATGCCGCGTATGTGGTGTTCCTGTTCTGGAACTCGTATGCGATATTGTCGGGCAACCTATCGGCGGCACCCTTGACCAATTCATAGACGGATACTTTCTGATAATTGATGTCTGGCGAGGTCATTGTTGGATCGTAGTATTTCGTCCATGGTCTTGGAAAATCATCCATACATTATCCCTTCTTTCCTTGCGAGTAAATCCGCTTTTAATAAAAGTATTGCGTCTTGAATGGGTACGTAATCATTGACATTCACACGATATCACCACATATCTCATGCGCACCGAGTGTGTAGGCAATGTTTTTATTGGACGTTGCCTTCAACGATTCCGATGGACGCGAACACCGTATCATCCAATGTGTCCGTCTTGGATCTTATCTGCAAGGACAAGTATGCCGAGGCGAACAATCACAAGCGTGCAAGGGACGAGTTCAACAAGGAATCGAAGAATTGGATCAACACACGTAACACCAATTCCGAGAGGGCCAAGGAGCTCAGCAAGAAGGCCGCAGAGGCCAAAGCAGAACGTGACGCTTGCAACGAGAAGGTACGTGAACTCAAGGCTTTGAGGGATCAGATGCATGCCAAGGCCGCCGAACTCAAGGAGAACGGCGGTGAAGGCTACGAGGATGCCAAGGCCGAGGGTAACAGATATCACGACGAGATGACGGTATACGCTTCAAAAGGCCAACTGGCACATCAGTTGATGGTGCAATGCTACGAGGATGCCGATGTGGCAAGGAAACTTTCGGATATCGCACACAGGAAGTCCATCGAATGCAGGGAAGCCGCCAACAACGAACACGAGGCGTTCGTTAACACGCTCAAGGAATTGGAAGAGCTCAGGAACGATCCGTTCGGTGCTATCGAGAGCTTAGAAGATGATGCGTGAGGCATCATCAGAATCCACCTTTCTTCTTATCAATCTCGGGACATCGCCTGCGGTGCCGAACAGTCCGTTCACGTATGCGAGGCAACCGTCCACACCTTCTATGGAGGCTATGGTCTCCAATGCTTTGGATAATGAATCGGATGTACCTTCCTTCACGAGATTCCCCAACGATGTGGCACAGCAATCCGCCAGGATGACGTCATCGGATATCACGGTACATATGCCACTGATACCGAAAGATACGGATGGGCCGATGTTACCCGAGGATGAGCATATCCCGAATATGTGGTCCCTGGGCATCACATCCAATGCGAGATCCCTCATGCGATCGTCTCCGGAATATAATCCCACCGATGTGTCGCGATCGATCATCATCGCTATATCTCCGCCGTTCTCCACTATCGCGTATGAGGCACCGTTATCCACCATACGCTCCACGGCATATGATGCGACGGCCCCTGCCACCCCCGCCATCGGACCCACGTTGGACCTCTGTGATGCGGAGCACATACGTCTGATCAACCCATCATCGGAATTCGATATCGGATATGGATCATAGGTTATCTTGAAAAAAGGATCCTCGGCGATCTTCGAAAGGATGATCTCCCTCGCTTCGAATATCGCGTCCTTGGCATCCTTGTGGAATGATCCGTCGGAGATGACCGTCACAGCGGTCTCTCCGACCTCGAAATGTATCGACCTCATAATTTCATGGTGACGGCTTTGGTGGAACATGCTGTGATGCATGCTCCGCAAGCGACACACGTGTCCTCGTCGAGGTGGACCTCGAATGTCTCGGGGTCGAGCTTGAAGGATTTCGTCGGGCACACGGAGACGCATGAACCGCAGTTGAAGCACTTGTCCATATCGCGTGAGATGTGCTTCCCCAGCTCCTCTATGAATATGTTCTCCTTGCTGAGATCCGATATCGCACCGTCGATCTGCGTTTCCTCTCCCCTCAACTTGATGATCAATATCCCACCGCTCCCCTCGATCTCCGCACGGAGTATAACGGGCTGTATGCCGTAGTCCGATACGAGCTTGTATGCGATGGATTCCTGCAAAGCATCCTCATCCGAGAACCTGATCTTGTATTTCTTCTCCATGTGGATCACTCCTTCACGGCAAGGCCTTTCACGGCACTGTTCTTGGGCATCATCCTCACGGGCTGTGTGAGTTCGAACTCTCCCTTCTCGATCCAATCCTTGAGCTCCGAAGCGACCTTCCTTGCTCCCCAATATGATGATAAGGATGATGTCCTCACCTTGTGACCGTTGCATTCGATAGATCCCGACCTGAGCTGTGCATAGCTGTACTGTCCGAGGACAGGCCTCTTCTTCGATGTCACGCTGTAATCGATCATGTTGGTGAATATCTCCTCATCCGAGATTGCGGCACGTTTGACGACCTCGGCATTCAATGCGGGTATCGGTATACCGACACCTATCGCCAATGATGTACCATAACCGTAGATATCCAATCCGCGGACGTATCTCCTGTCCATCTGTTTCATGTCACCGATCAACGCCAAGGTCCTCGCACCCGATACGGGTACACCGTTCTTCTCCGGTGTCTCGGTGTTGAATTGTGTTCCCTGCCATGACACGTATCCCTCTCCGCCTCCCATGAAGATGTGCGTACCGATACCGATGGTATCGAGGTGCGGATCGTTGAGCAGAGGTGAGAGCTGTCCCGCCGAGCTATAGGTTGCGTTCTTCATCCTGGGGAGGAGCTTGCCCATGTATGTGTGCAACGTCCTGTCGGATGTGTTGGTGGCAAGATTGTAATTCTGATAGCAGTTACGGGGATTGAACATGTAACATTCGTTCAGATCGTCGATCGTGATGTACGTGTTGATATCCTTCCTCACGTAACAATCCGTACCGGGGCCCCATGCACGGAGATGGATCCTCTTACCTGCGATGAGATCCTCTATGACATGTCCCCCGCCGTATCCATCCGGATTGCTGGATTTGGATGTGGATGCGATATATGTATCAACGGCGGCGAGACCTCCGTACGCCTCGACATCATTCATCATGATGTTCGTCATCCTTATGGGAGGGTCCGAGTGACCGAAGTTGATGAATGCACCCGACGAGCACATGGCACCGAACGTTCCTGTCGTTATGACATCTACCTCCTCTGCGGCCTTCTCCACACCTTTCTCCCTGACGAGATCGATGATCTCCTCGGCCGTGTAGACGACTGCCTTCTTCTGACGAATCTTCTCGTTGATCTCCTCGTACGTCTTTGCCACTATATCGACCTCAAATGAGTTTCCTTGCATATGCGAGCTCGGCGTTCAGTATGGAACCTCCAGCACCTCCCCTGAGGGTGTTGTGGGAGAGGGCGAATATCTTGTAGAAATCATCCTTCTTCCTTATCCTTCCGAGCGTGACCGCCATACCCTTGGACCTTCCCGTACCTCCGGCGAACACATCGAATGCGGGTTGGGGACGGTTGTCCTCCTTCCTGACGATGATCGGTTGCTCCGGTGCGGATGGGAGTTTGAGCCTCTGAGGTTCTCCCCTATAATCCTCGAACGTCTTGATCATCTCATCGATGGATGGTTCGGAATCGAGACTCAATGTCAGTGACTCCAGATGACCGTCGACCACGGGTACCCTTGCGCAGTTTGCATATACCTTGAAATCTGCGAATTTGAACTGTTTATCCTCATACTTACCGAGCATCTTGGCAAGCTCAGTCTCCATCTTCTCCTCCTCGCCCTTGATGAACGGCACGACATTACCTACGGCATCCAATGATGGGACACCGGGATAGCCCGCACCCGAGAGTGCTTGGTATGTGGAGATGAACACCTGCTTCAGACCGTATGCATCGTTCAATGCCGCAAGAGGTGCTGCGATACCTGTGGATGAACAGTTAGCGTTGGTGATGATGAATCCGCCGTTGGCGTATGTTTCCTGATCCTTGATGGATTCGATATGTTGCGGATTGACCTCGGGGATCAATATCGCCACGTTCCTATCCATCCTGTGCGAACCCGCATTGGTGAACACACCGATACCTTTCTCGGCCAATTCTGTCTCTGTGGGACCTGCGAGATCCGAAGGGATACCGCTGAATGCGATCCTGCAATTTTTGGCGATCTTGTCGAGGTCCATGGTCTCGATCCTTCTCTCCAACGTCTCATCCTTGTAGACGTGATCCCTGACCTTAAGAACATCTCCGAGCCTCTTACCTTCGGATCTCTCCGATGCGTAGAGGCCTTCCATCTCGAAATACGGGTGATCCTCGAGCATCTCGATGAATCTCTGTCCGATCATTCCCGTTGCGCCTAAAACTGCGACCTTGACCTTTTCCATTCGTTCATCACCATCTGAACACCCGCGTAAACACATTGTATTAATAAAATTGTGTTCGGACGGCCTATAATTCCATCTTGAAAAATCAAAGACTTCGCATCTTTCATGTAGAATGGGGTCCCGGTCCAGATAGACGGATGGAGGCCGGGACTGGTTTATGAGTAAGTCGTTTCCTAGAACATTTCGCTTTCATATCACAAATTCGACTGTTTTCGGCTTCTCCTTCTGTTCGATGGTCATTACGTCTGTGACGTTATCCGGATCGTCGATGGTCACTACCGTCCCATCGTCTCTGATGATACCGTCATACAGATCTCCGCTGACGTCCTCCACACCTGCATTCCCGGCATCCGGTGCTGTGATGTATGCCACTCCCAGCACGGCCACCGTCGCAAGAGCTAGGACGATTAGGGATTCGAACACCATCTCTTTCTTCGTTTTCATTCCTCTTAACCTTCTCCGGTATCGACCGGATCGGACCTCTTGTTCTTGTCGTAGGGTCTACAAGGGTTATGAAGGTCGCAAATGTGACAGCGAAAGATCCGCTGTGGTGGTAGACCGACCGTCACATCCTCCCGACGCACTGATGTGCGTTGCGACCCACGGAGTGTGTTATCGTATGAAGAACGCCACCGACCCCTTGGGCCTTATCGGATGGTCCGAACCCTATCGATCTTGAGACCGACAAGGTGCATCTTCATACACCGATTGAACGTTTATTCAATGGTTGGATTATACATCCAACTATCGTTATTTAATGCTTGGTCCTTGGATGCTTTCAAACCTCACTTCTGCAAATTCTGATATCTAGGTCTGCTCGTTGTGAGGGGGGTCTA
>R20__coassemble_441_pt1 | contig 30470 bp, 35 predicted proteins | sample R20__metabat2_low_PE_015 | metagenome-assembled genome bin R20
CTTGTACAAAGAAATCAGGAAGAAATATGCGGAGGCCTAATTACCGAACACAGTTTGTTGGTATCGACGGGGTATGCGCATCGATTCATCGACGGTACACCCAGTGTGTACGTGGTCGATAGATTGAGGTGGACGAACATTTATATGGAAGGAGTTTATTCGTGAGTTTTGACGGGGCCTGTAGCTCAGCTAGGTAGAGCGCTCGACTCTTAATCGAGCGGCCAAGGGTTCGAATCCCTTCAGGCCCGCCACTTCTGAAAAACAATGACCCTTTAGAGGATACTGTCGTTCCGCCCGTGATCCGAACATCGATCACAGGATGTAGTAATCATAATTCCCGCCATTCTTTATCGTGACGACGTAAGATTGATCCTTGAGTACGTTCCCGCCGATGAGGATCTCAGCCTTGACGACTATGTCGAGGGTCTCGTAGGAGCTGTCGAAGAGATACTCGTATGTCTTGAAACCCGACATGCCGACGGGCACCTCTTTCACGATACCCACCTTGATATCATTGATGTAGAACTGAATGTCGACTGTACCATTCCAATCGTTGCTAGCATGCATGGTCAGCGTTGCTGAGTTGGCCCCATCCCCGATGAATGGGTCATCGTGCGGGGTGGACTCACTGAAATTGGTGAATCCCCAACCAAATGCTATGACGACCACTGCGATCGCCAGGATAAGGAGTGGTGTACTGCCTTTCACGCTTCGACTGACTGGGTTCTAGGTTTATATTACTTAGTGGATAGATCGACCTTCGCATTTTCGTGAATCCATATGCATATTTGCCCACATATTGCGTTATCGAATGTTCTGTCCCCTCGTTAATTGCGGAAACGCATTTTCTACAATCGAGAAAAAATCTAATTTTGAGTATTCGATCGAACCCACGATGAATGGGGACTACCATCCAAAGATCTCGGGAAAGGTCAGATATTCGAATGACGGGGGTTTCAGCTATTTCTGGCCCAACGATCTGCCGTTCGACATAGATCTCGATAGGAGGATGATGAAGAGGGTGGAGACCACTATAGTCAACCTCTCCAGATTGGATGGTAAGTTCTCCCAGATGGACGAAGATGAGAGGAATATCCTACTAACTCCGATCATGTTGATGGAATCCACGGAATCGTCTGCGATAGAAGGTACCGGCACCACCATGGAAGACATCTACCTGTCGGAGAGGGTCCCGGAGAGGGATCTGCGTAAACTCGATGATAACAAAGAGGTGCTCAACTATCGCGACGCCCTGAGATATGCTACCCAGATCGAAGATGACAGGATAACGGAAGGGCTCCTTCTTGAACTGCATAGGATGCTGATGAGAGGGGTACGCGGAGAGAACAAATCCCCCGGGGAATACAGGGGTGTGCAGGTTCTGGTGGGTTCCAAAGGGGATACGTTGGATACAGCTAGGTATGTCCCCATACCGCCGGAACAGGTACCGTGGAAGATGATGAACCTCTTCGACTACGTGAACGACACAGGTGAGAGCACCGTGCTCTGTGCCGCACTGTCACACTATCAATTCGAGACCATACATCCGTTCACCGACGGTAACGGAAGATTGGGGAGATTGCTCATAATGCTCATCCTCAACAGGTTCGGCGTACTGAAGTATCCTGTGCTGTACCTCAGCGGATACCTCAATGACCATCGTGACAGATACATAGACTGTCTGAGCGGCATAAGGGAATCGGATGATTTCATCTCCTGGATAGATCTCTTCCTCGATGCACTGATGGAACAGTCCAAGAAGTCCATGGATCTGATAGATTCCCTATCATCCTACAGGAATGAGTTGCATATGATGGATGTCGATCCCGACACATCCCGTTTGATCGATTCGTTGTTCGTCAACCCTTACGTCAGAAAGAATGATGTTGCGAAGATATGCGATGTCCACCCTTCCACTGCGGGAAGGATGGTATCCGATCTCGTGGAGAGGGGTGTGCTGACTGAGATAACAGGCAAGAAGAGGAATCAGATGTATCTCTGTACGAGGATAATGGAGATCCTCGACTCCTATTGATCCGTCCTTGGTATCCTATACGCCTTCGTTAATTGGGGAAAACGCATTTTTCGCAATTAACGAGATCCATGATTGCACACTTGCAATCAACGATAGGACCACCATCATGTCCGTAAGAGCCTCTAACACACCATCCGACGATGGAAACGATTATTATCGCCGAGATGTGTCCTTATCCCCATGCAGTTCAAAGTTGAACCGATAGCGAACAGGGGATGGGGCTCCGTCCTGGTGTTCGGTATCCTGACGATAATCCTCGGCATACTGTTCATAGTCATGCCGAAGGACAGTCTGAAGGTCATAGTGATCATCTCGGGAATCTTCACCATAATCGTCGGACTTGCTAACACATTCGAGGCGTTGAACAATCTTGGAGATAAGAAACTGAAACTCCTGCAGACGGTCCTTCAGGTACTGTTGGGAGTCGTGATGGTCGCGATCCCGTTCATCAATCTCGATATCCTGATGTACATCGTGGCGGCATACCTGATCATCTTCGGTATATGCGCATTCTTCGGTATGGGAATACCCAACACACCCATCGGGAACATCGCCAAGGTCTACGGTATCGTCATGATCATTCTCGGTATCCTGATCGCCATATTCTCCGGCACCGCAGAGGACATCATAATGATCCTCACGGGTGTCTTCTTCATCATATGCGGTGCATCCGCCGTGGTGGGAGCCTTTGGTATCAGGAACGCCATAAAGATATTCCAGTGAAGAATATCGCCCTTCCCGACAGGGAAGGGCCCAACACCTTTACCGCTATTCTTTAATCGATAACGCACATACAGTCCCCCAACGGGATGATATTCTGTCTATGATCACAGTAGATACCTTCGCATCGGCCATGTTCACAGTGATGATACTCTTGTTGATCATATCGGTACCAACGATATTGATCACAGTCAGGGGTTCTTCCAAGACCATCAAGAGATACATCATGCTGAGATCCGTCGACAGGATCGATGACGGCATACCGCCCCAGTTGGTCAACGAATGGAGTGCGGTGAAGACACCGATCGTATACATCTCGATAATAACCGAGGAGCTGGAGAAGCTCAACGGTCTCAAGAACCTCACCACACAATGCATGTTGGCGATCCTGATATCCGTTGTACTGTGGTTCTGTCCGGGATATGATACATCGTTGCAGATACCCATAATCGTCGCCGACATAATCTCCATACTCGCGATAATCTACGGCAGATTCTACAGATCCGTATACAAACAGGAATACCTCAAGATACTGAAAGAGACCAGCGAGAAGGAGGAGAACGGTTCCGCCGACGGTATGTATGGGTGAGCGTCAACAATTTATTATCCTGTATCCCATAACATGTGAACATGACAACAGTCGTTCTGCACACCAATGTCGGTGATATAAGACTCAATATGTACAGGGACATGCCGATCACGGCAGGTAACTTCGTGAAACTCGCCAAAGAGGGATTCTACAACGGTGTGATCTTCCACAGGGTCATCGAAGGATTCATGATCCAGGGCGGGGACCCTACCGGCACAGGTATGGGTGGACCCGGTTACAACATAGAGGATGAATTCGTGAAGGGACACTCCAACGTCAGGGGTACCATCTCCATGGCGAACACGGGTCGCCCGAACACCGGCGGAAGTCAGTTCTTCATCAACACCGCCGACAACAAGTATCTCGATTGGGACGACATGAGGACACCTTCCAAACATCCCGTATTCGGAGAATGTGCGGACAAGGAGAGTTACGAAGTGGTCCTGAAGATCGAGAGATCCGAGACGGACTACAACGACAGACCCGTCGACGAGAAGAAGATAATATCCGTTGAAGTCATCGAATGAGGTGATATCATGACCAGACATGTTATGGAGATGCTTGGGATGTCCAAGGTGACGATAGAGGACGGTAAGGTCGTCGAAGTGACCGAACCCAAGGTCAGATATTGCCCCCTGTTCAAGAAATACCGTAACATAGACGAACTCAACTGCGATTCCATAAGAAAGAATGTGGAGATGCGCATCGAGAGCTTCGGCATGTGCAATGACGACAGGGAGACCAGATTGAAGGATTTCCTCAGTTTCGGTGTATCCGAGATGCTGAGCCTTGCACTTACCGAACACATCATCGATGCCGCCGTGATAGCGGCGGACGGGTGCGGTACCGTTGTCCTCGACGATCCGGAGATCGTACAGGGAATGGGCGGACGCATCTCGGGGATAATCGAGACGGAACCGATCGAGAAGGTCGTGAACGATATCGGTGCCGAGAGGATCCTTGACCCTAAAACAGCTAAGATAGATCAGTTCGAGGGTGTCGCCAAAGCGTACCATATGCGTTATCACACCGTCGCCGTGACGGTCGCCAATGCAAAGGATGCGCAGGAGATCAGGGACAGTTTCGGTATGACGACAGTCATCATCGCTGTACATACCACAGGAACATCCGAGGAGGATGCCAGGATACTGTTCGACACGTGCGATATCATCACATCCTGTGCCTCCAAATACATCAGAGAGGTCGCCAAGGAGAAAGCTATACTCCAAGCGGGTACGAAGGTACCCGTATATGCGGCATCCGAAGAGGGTGCCAGGATAATGAGAGCGAAACTAAATCAATTGGGTAGGGAACCGGATACGACACTGGACGAGAATCCCGATCCGTTGATCTAGACCCTTTCCACGATCAGATGTGTCCCTGAACGGAGATAGATCAGGGACACACCGACCTTTCTCAGTCTTCCCCTCAATATCTTATCATTCGTCAGGACATACCCGCCCGTTCTTATAGCGAGCTCTATGACCGCATCATCGCCCGTGGCCTCGGTCGGTATGATCTCGTATTTCCTCGCAAGTGCCAACGCAGCACTTGCGTATTTGTTGTCAAGATGCTTCAATTCACCGACCAATGGTCCGGGTACGACGAATCTGACGTCTCCGAGCAGATTCTGCACGGAGAGATCCAGATTCATCCTCATCTCAAAAGGCATGAGTAAGGCGTTTGTGTCCAATACGACGGTCTGCATGATCACAGCTCGACGATACCGTAACCGATGAGTCTCCATTTGTTGGAGATCCTTCTCGATATTGCTACCCTCTGACCCTCGGATACGCATACCGGGATCTTCAGAACGACCTGGATCGATCCGCCCTTACCGCTCTTGACGATACCGACGGTGGTAGCTGTACCGATCGAGAGCATCAAGGGTTCGTTGCTCTTGATCTCATCCACCTTGAGGTCGGATGCGGAACCTACGACACGGTCCAGGAGGGTGGTCTTCATGATGAAATCGTGTACCACCGCAGGCAGGTGACCGGGTACCCCGATCATCCTTCCCGTGAGACCGTCCGATTTCGTGATCGACGGGTCGAGCGATGTACCGATGGAGATCAATCCTCCGGGATTCACCGACTTCACGGATCTTCCGCCCGCAACGAGAGATGTCACCTTGGTCGTGATCCTCTGATACACATCCTTACCGCCGACCTCGGTCTTGATACCGGGGACGATCTCGATCTCGTCGCCGACGTTCAGGGTCCCCTGTATGAGAGAACCTCCGAGCACTCCGCCCTTGAGGTCATCCGGAACGGTACCGGGTGAGTTGATGTCGAACGAACGTGCGACATGCATCAACGGTGTGGATTCGGTATCCCTGTCGACATGTGCGACGATGTGCTCCTCGATGGCTTCGATCAACTTATCGATGTTCACACCTCTGTTCGCAGAGATGGGGATGACCGGAGCGTTCTCGGCGATCGTTCCCTTGACGAATTCCTTGATCTGTTTGAAGTTCTCGACCGCCTGTTCGCGTGTGACGATATCGATCTTGTTCTGAACGATGATGATCTTCTCGATACCCATGATGGACAATGCCATCAGGTGCTCCTTCGTCTGCGGCTGAGGACATTTCTCGTTGGCCGCAACGAGCAATATCGCACCATCCATCAATGCCGCTCCTGAGAGCATGGTCGCCATGAGGGTCTCATGGCCCGGTGCATCGACGAATGATACCGACTGCAGATATTCCGTATCGGAACCGCAGTTGGGGCACTTGGGTTTCGTTCCGTATGCTGCCGATCCTTCGCATTTGGGACACTTGTAGAAAGCTACGTCCGCATACCCGAGCCTGATCGAGATCCCTCTCTTGACCTCTTCGGAATGACGGTCGGCCCACTCTCCGCTGAGAGCTTTGGTAAGAGTCGTCTTACCGTGGTCGACATGCCCGATCATTCCGATGTTGATCTCGGGCTGCTTTTGTACTTTCATCAGTTCTCCGCGGATGCCTCGGCAGGCTCTGCGAGACAATCCTCGATGGACTTGGGTCCGTATTCTGCGACTACCATGTTGATCTGGACGATCGACTGAGAAATCGTGGCCCCGCGGACCGCTACCCTCTTCCTCTGTCCAGGGTACTTCTCGTGGAATGACTGACCGTCCGCCATGAGGAGCATCCTCCTCTTGTTACCGGGCATATCGCTCCTCATGGGAACGCCTGTGTTGTCGCTTCCACCGGTGATCTTGAGTTTGTAACCGGGGAGACCCACGAAAATTCCGTCTACGATCTCTCCGATGTTTTTACCAATCAGAGAGTTCGCGTGGTGGCCTGACACGGCAACGTTGTATGATTTGCCTGTCTTTGCGTCATTGATGATTGTTTTAAAATCTACCATTTGAACACCTGTGGTTGCCGTCTATTATAATATTATTTATAAAGGTATCTGGTCGTCCAACGCCATCGGCCGTGGAAAAGGATGAAGGGCCGATGATGTGATCATCAAGAATGTTCTGTGTCCCGAGCCTGGATCGATCGTATATCACGATATCTGGCTCATGACATCTGACAAAAAGATGAAAGGTGACCGGCTCACGCCGGTCTGGTTTGTAGGTCTCAGTCCTTCTGTTTCTCAACACTCATGAAGGCACAGACACATGCGATCACCATCATGATGAATGCCGCCATCCAGAGTGTCTTGAATGAGGATGCCTCGACGATAGGACCGGAGATCAATGCGAGGATCGCTCCTCCCGCGAACGGGAAGAGGTTCAAAGCCGCTGTCGATGTTCCGGCCATAGCGATCGGGTAGAGCTCCTTGATCTGAGCGTAAGACACGACGAAGAATCCACCGAAGAATCCGAAGAGGAAGTTCACGATGTACTGGTATGTCGTGTTGCTGACGAAGTCGACGTTGTCACCCGTGAGCCAGATCACTGCCCATACGAGCGTATATGCCAGCGTACCGATGATGATGACCCTCTTCCTCGAGTGTAGCACCCTGTCGGACAGCCTTCCTGCCAAGGGACAACCGAACACCATTCCGATACCGACCATGGTGATGAACATCGCGTATGTGTCGCTGTCAAGACCACCGATATCCTTGTAGAACGATCCCGCCTGCGAGGCCTGCCAGAGCATGATGGTTCCATACATGAAGAAGAACCATATAGCCAGCGGCCAGAATTTCATTCCGCTCGTGAATGTGAGCTTGAGTGCCTCTTTCGTTCCCATCTTGGCAGATGTGGACTCCTTGATCGGCTCTCCCGTCTCATCTGCGACGATCTCCTCGATACCGGGCAGGTCCATCTCGTTCGGGTGGTTCCTTACCAATACCCATGTGAGGATACCGATCGCAACGGTGATTCCCGTGAGGATGAAGTATGTGTCGGCGAATCCGAGGTTCTGGATGAGCATGACCATCGGTGTCGCGGCCGCGATACCTCCGACGTTACCAACGAGGAGGAGCACACCGCTCATCGAAGCGAACTCGTTCTTCCTGAACCAGACGGCCAATACCTTCATGATCGGGATATAGATGACCGCCGCACCGATACCGATGACGAACTTACCTACCCACATCAACGGGTAGCTCTTGACCGATTCGAGTGATGATATCGCACACAGAACCGAACCTGCCGCGAGCAGTAGGATGAAGATGGTCGCTGCCTTCCTCGGCCCCATCTTGTCGGTAAGGATACCGCTCGGGATCTGCATCAATGTATATGCCCATAGGTAGGCGGATGCCAACATACCGACCTCAGACTTGGTTATGTCGAACCATGACTGCATCTCACCGGAGATGGCACCTCCCGTGGTCCTGTGGAAATACACGAAGAAGTATGCTATAGCTAGTGTAACGAACACGACCCAGCGGTACTTCAGGACCTTTGCTTTTTTCTCTGCATCAATTGCCATGTTATTCCTCTGTCACGGGCAAAGACTTCGGAACAATATGCTAATGGAATCGGGTAAAGATGATATAATACATGATACGAACATGTTCGAATCCTTTATCAATCATCCCTTGGATACCGTTACATGCACCAGGCCAAACTGCTGATCGACAGGAGGATAGACGGAAAATGTCCCGACGGACATCCGTGTCATGCATTGTTGCCGATATCATGCTTCAGCGAGGGCAGGAAGGTGGAGATCATCCAATGCTCGTTCCTGAACGACGGTGCGGGATACTCCATGATCAAGATCACCGACCCCACGAGGGAGTTGGACAAATATTGCGGTCCGACACAGATGATAGACATGATGGGGGAATGTTCGATAATCAAGACCGGTAATTGTCAATACCTTGCGACGATATTGAACATAAACTGCAGATTGGCCAAGATAGGTGCGGAGTCCGGATGCTTCATAACATCAGCGATCCCCAGGGACGACTACATCATAGAATGGACCGTACTGGCACCTAACAAGACACTTGTGAAGGCACTGATGAAGAGGATGCTCGACGAGGGATACGGTGTGGAACCCCTCTCGTCCATGGAGCTCAATCTCGATTACACACTCACTCCCAAACAGGAGGAGGTGCTCAGATACGCCTTCGAGAACGGATACTATGATATCCCGAAGAAACTGACCACCGAGGATCTATGTGAGAAGTTCGAATGTTCCAAATCCACCATGTCCGTCATAGTACGTGATGCGGAGAGGAACGTGATAAAGTACTTCCTTGATATGGGTCACGGAAGGATAAAAAGAGGAGAATGATGGGGGATCTCCCCCATCGGTTTCACTTTCTCTTGTAGTTGACGATGGTGTCGACCATCGCGCGTACATTCTCTTGTTTGATCAGCGCGGACATTCCGCATCCTGCGGATATGATGTTGAATCCTGCATCCGCACTGTGCAGTGCCGCCGCCCTGACATCATCGGGTGTTCCCATGAGCAGTGGCTTGACCACACCGACGTTACCGACGAGTGCCGCTCTCTTGTTGGCGAGCTTGACTGCCTCGAACGAATCGGTCTTCTCCTCGAGTGAACACGCCGTCGCACCGGACGCGATCATGTTGTTCAGCATCGGCAGCATGTTACCGCAGATGTGAAGGATCTTCATGGTCTTCTTCAACGGTGCATATACCTTCTTAAGGTTCGGGAGTGCGAACTCGTCGAACATCTCCGGCGGGATCATATCCCATGACGCGGTCGGTTCGGACATCTGTATACTGTCGATTCCGATACCCTCCACATACTCGAGCCACATCTTCTCGTAGTCACCGGCGTAGTTAGCGAACTTCTTCGCGAGATCCGGCTCCGTGATGGTCCAGAGAACGAGGTTCTCGGTACCGACAAGGTGTCCTGCGATGGTGAACGGTCCTGTGACACCGAGCAACGTGGGCAGGTCCTCCTTCCTGTCCTTGATGATGGTGTTCGCCGCCTCTATGATCGCCTGGTTCCTCGGGAGCTTCAACATCTCCTCGGGGCTCATGAGCTCGAGATCGACATCGAAGTTATCCTTGAACGGGTTCGATTTGACCATCGGTGTCGAATTCTTCTTACCGAAATCGATCTTGCATCCCAGTGCCTCGGCCTCGTATGTGAGACAGTAAGGTACCCTCACCGACTCCAATCCGAGGAACTCGTACGCACCCAATGCGATCTTGGCCATCTGTTTACCGTCGTGGTGTGCCTCAGGCCACCACGCACCGACGTAGTCCATGAGTTCTACAGTTGCTGTCGTGGTCATTCCGCAGACCGGGGGTCTGTCGGTCTCTTCGCAATGCATTGCTTGGAAGAATCTCTCTCTTGGTGTTATTCCCAATTAACTCACCTCAATCAACTGTCCTAAAGTCTTTGCCCATAGAACAAATCGGTAGGTGTGGATATAATGGGTGATACGAACATGTTCGAAATTCGTATCTTTGGGAGATGATGTCACATTCCCCAGAACGGATCCGACTTCCTCTTGATCTCCAGGTATTCCTGCAGGGTCATCTTCTCATCCTCGTTGAGATCCGCCGTCCTCTGCAGTTCCTTTATGGACGATTCCAACAATTCCACGTAGATGACATCCTCGACATCGATCTGTCTTCCTACGGTGACACCGTCGATGGCCATGGCGACCTCGTCACCCTGTGAGGCATCCTTGAGGACATCCTCTCCGTCACGGAGACTCCTTACCTTCCCCGCATCGGAACCGTCCTTCTTGATCAATCTGAGATTCGCCCTGACCTTACCGGCGAGGACACGTACTCCCACGATGGCAGGTTTCGTGGCATGGAACACGCAGTTGGGCATGACCATGAACTTGGCAGGGAAGGGCATCTCCATCCTCTGATCCGCATCCTTGGCCCTCTTGGCCTCATCGACCCATTCCTGATATTCCTCTATAAGACGATATACGACCTGATTGGAGAACAATCTCACACCGGTGTTCGATATCTCCGATTCCGCTTCCTTGGAGACGTTCGCGTTGAATACCAACATCACCCTGTTCATGGGATCGGTGAATGCGGCGGTCTCCACAACGTCCCTCCTTGAGACCTCTCCGACACCGTACTTCCTGATCGGTATACCGGCGGCCTTCGCCTCGAAGGCCAATGCCTCCAACGATCCTATGGCATCCGCTTTGATGGTGATACCCTGATCCTGAACCTCGATCTTCACGGATGCCTCCTCGGTCATCTCCTTGATCGACGGATCCTTCTCGTTCTTCACAACTCTGATGGGAGCACCTGCGATCACTCCCTCCATGTTCTGACATGATAATTTGACACCGGCGGCCGCATGTAACTCGTTCACCGAATCGAAACGGTCCCTCGGATCCCTGATCTCGTCCAACGGCTTCGGTTTCAGGATCGCTTTGACCCTTGTGACGACGGGTGCTCCCCTGGTACCGAGTGCGACGGTATCTCCCTTCTTGAGCACACCATCATACAGGATCATATCCAACGTCTTACCGAGTCCCTTCTCCTCCTTGATCTCCAGGATCGTTCCCCTTCCGGGTCCCTCCGCCTTCTCGAGCTGCGATTCCAGGAAACGCTGTGCGAGACCGATGAGCATCAGGAGCAGATCGGGGACACCGACACCCTCTTTGGCACTGATCGGTACCAATGCGACGGTCTTCGTGAAATCATCTATCCTATCATACCTATCGGAACTGATACCGTGAGCGGAGAGATCGCCCATGATCGAGTACAACCTCTCCTCGAATGCCGCTATGGTATGCGCCTGTTGCTTCTTCTCGTTGAGGACGAAGGGCGCATCCTTCTCCACGATCCATCCCTGGATGGTGTCGACCTTGTTGAGTGCTATGATGAAGGGTGTCTTGTACTGTCTCAGGATCTTTATCGATTCTATGGTCTGAGGCATTATACCTTCTCTGATATCTATGACAAGAACGGCGATATCCGCCAGGGAACCTCCCCTTGCTCTGAGTGTGATGAACGAGTGGTGTCCCGGCGTATCGATGAACAGCAATCCGGGAACGTCGAACTTCTTCTTCCCGATGAGCGGACCGCAGACCTTGTAGATGTGGTCTATCGGGACCTCGGTAGCACCTATGTGCTGTGTGATCGCACCTGCCTCTCTGGCTTGAACGGATGTCCCTCTTATCGCATCCAAAAGTTTAGTCTTACCATGATCGACATGTCCCAATACACTCACAACAGGTTGCCTGATTGCCATAGAATCACCTAAGCATCGAGGGTTATGTGGTCACATGATATAGGCGTTTGGGAATTCGTCCCAGACATTCCGTAAGAAGAATGATAAATGATGTACTGGGGGGATGTCCCCCAGGATACATAATGCGTTTACTCGTAGGTCCACTTGTCGAGGGTCCTGTCGTATGAACAGAGTTCCTCGGGTTTGAAGAAGATACCGATCTCCCTCTTTGCGGACTCGGGTGAATCGGAACCGTGGATGATGTTCACACCTGTGACCATTCCGTAATCTCCGCGGATGGTACCGGGTGCGGATTCCTGGGGGTTCGTCTTGCCCATGATGTTCCTGCAGATCTGGACCGCGTTGTCGCCTTCCCAGACCATCGCAAGGACGGGTCCGGACGTGATGTAGGCGATGAGGGAATCATAGAACTTCTTTCCCTTGTGCTCGCCGTAGTGCGTCTCTGCCGTCTCCTTGGGGATGACCATGAGCTTCATGGCGATGAGCTTGAGACCTTTCTTCTCGAAACGTGTCACGATCTCTCCGCAGAGTCCTCTCTGGACCGCGTCGGGTTTGATCATGAGATAGGTCTGTTCCATTGCCATGGGATTCACTCCTTGTTCTCGGCCTTCTCGGCTGATTTCAAACGGATCTTCTTCTCTGAGATGGCCTTGTCGGTCCACTGTGTGGTCCTGGGCACTCTCTTGAGTTCGATCATGTTCTTGTAGCACTTGTTCGTGCAGAAGTTGAGGACGGTTCCGTCCTTCTTGACGAACATCTTACCCGTTCCGGGCTCGATCTCCCTGTAACAGAATGAACATTTTCTGATCTCTGCCATTCAAATCACCTCATTCCGAGCTTTCTGGCCTCTCTCGATGTCTCTCTGAGCATCAAGATGTCGCCCATCCTAACGGGTCCCATGATGTTCCTGGTGATGATCCTTCCCTTGTCACGTCCGTCGAGTACACGAACCTTGACCTGGGTCGCCTCACCTGTCATTCCGGTACGTCCGATTATCTCGACGACCTCTGACGGGATGCTGTCTGTGTCGACCATTCAAATCACCATCAGTTCTTCAGTGCTTTGACTGCTTCTGCGATCTCATCACAAAGTGCTTTTCCCTTTCCGACATCGACGATTGCGATGGATGCGGTGGGCTTCTCGAGTCCGATTGCGTTTCCGAGCTCGACTTTTGCGGGAACGTAGACGTAAGGTACGCCCCTCTCCTCACAGAGTGCGGGCATGTGTGCGAGGATCTCCGGGGGCTCGACATCAACTGCCATGACGACGATGGCGGCCTCTCCTCTCTCGACAGCTTTGGTGACCTCATTGGTTCCCTTCTTGATCTTTCCGCCATCCCTTGCCATCTCGGCGAGGTTGTAGGCTTTGTCCGACAGCTCTTTCGGTGTCTCAAACTTAACAAATACAGACATTTCAATTACCTCTTTCAGGCGCCGTGACGCCCTCATTATTCATCGGCTCTAAAGAGCAGACGGACTATTCGCTTACCTTATTTAAAGATAGAGGTGAGGCCCCACGCGGCTTCGGCGATATCCCGATGCTATACGCATCATGTCGTGCGGATATGGCCGACCGACGGGGAGGTAGGATCGGGACATCCATCTAAATCCTACCAGGTTGGTAGGCAAAACATATAAGCAACGTTGGGGGTAACCCGGCCCGCTATCCTACGAAGGATGGGTTGGTTGATGAAATGACAAGCGAGAACAGATACGGTCTCAACAAGGAACTTGCCCAGATGCTCAAAGGCGGGGTCATCATGGATGTGACGACACCGGAACAGGCCAGGATTGCCGAGGCCGCAGGTGCATGTGCCGTGATGGCACTGGAGAGGATCCCTGCCGACATCAGGGCCGCAGGAGGTGTGTCCAGGATGTCCGATCCCAAGATGATCAAAGGTATCCAGGAAGCTGTCTCGATACCGGTGATGGCGAAATGCAGGATAGGACACTTCGTCGAGGCACAGATCCTCGAAGCGATAGAGATCGATTACATCGATGAGTCCGAGGTCCTATCACCGGCCGACGATGTCCACCACATCGACAAGACACGGTTCAAGGTACCGTTCGTCTGCGGTGCCAGGGACCTGGGCGAGGCACTCAGGAGGATCGGGGAGGGTGCTTCGATGATCAGGACCAAGGGCGAACCCGGGACCGGTGATGTCGTCCAAGCCGTATCCCACATGAGGGCCATGAACAAGCAGATCGCAGAGCTGAAGGCCATCAGGGACGATGAGGTCTATGAATATGCTAAACAGCTCCAGGTACCGCTCGATCTGGCGAGATATGTCCATGAGAACGGGAGATTACCTGTAGTAAACTTCGCCGCAGGCGGTGTCGCAACACCTGCCGATGCCGCACTCATGATGCAACTCGGTGCCGACGGAGTGTTCGTCGGATCAGGGATATTCAAATCCGGGAATCCCGAGAAGAGAGCGGCGGCCATCGTCAGGGCCGTCACGGACTTCAATAACCCGGCTGTCCTGGCCGAGGTCTCCGAGGACCTGGGCGAGGCGATGGTCGGGATCAACAAGGATGAGATCGAGAAGCTCGAGAACATCAAGATGGCGGAGCGCGGACAATGAGTCGCATCGGCATCCTCGCGGTCCAGGGAGCTTTCAGGGAGCACGAGGATGTCCTCTCCGATCTGGGAGCGGAATGGTTCGAGATCCGCAGGAGATCGGATCTGGATGAGGCCCCGGACGGGATCATCCTCCCCGGCGGAGAGAGCACCGTCATGGGCAAGTTGACCAGGGATCTGGGTATGTTCGATAGGATCAGGGACCTGATCTCCTCCGGAACCCCTGTCCTCGGCACATGCGCAGGGATGATCCTCCTCGCCGAAAGGGTGGAGGGCGGGATCGCCCATTTCGCTACGCTCCCCATATCCGTCAGAAGGAACGCCTACGGACGTCAGTTGGGAAGTTTCTCGGCCACCGGTGACTTCAGAGGGACCGAGATACCTTTGGAGTTCATCCGTGCTCCGAAGGTCGAGTCCTGCGGAGAAGGGGTCGTTCCCCTCTGCATCTATGACGGATATCCTGTGGCGGTCGCCTACGGGAATCAGGTCGCCTGTTCGTTCCATCCGGAACTGACCTCTGACAGGACCGTCCATGAATACTTCTTGGAGCTCATCTGAGAATACAACATAGCCAGTGTCTGTCATCGATGATCATGACCTAAGATCGGACCCCTGCGCTGACTTTGACAGAATGAGAATAATTCCTGAAATGTCAAAGCATACCTACGTAAGGAAGATGTCCTTCCTGCCTTCGAGGAAATCGATCAGATTGATGTGGGTTATCCCGTCGTGGGACATGTCCAATATATCCATGGAGATGACGAACTTCGGAGAAGCGTCACGAACGGAATCGAATGCTCCGAACTCCCTCTTGAATGTGGATTCGTCAGGTATGAGGTATGCGACCTGTATGAAGCATTTCTTTCCGTTCATCACAACGACGAAGTCTATCTCCCCGTTGTACTTCTTTCCGACATACACACCATACCCTCTTCCGATGAGTTCCAGATATACAAGATTCTCAAGGAGATAACCGTTCTGCATATCGACGGCATTGGTCATGATGTATCTGAATCCGTTGTCGAGGGCGTAGTTCTTGGGTTTCGATGACAGGACGGCCTTGCCAGAGATGTCGTAGACACTGACCCTTTTCAGGAGATATGCCTCCTCCATGTAATCCAGATAGTTGTGGACGGATTGGATCGATACACTGATCCCCTCCTTCTCCTTCAGATATGACGATATCGTTCTGGCGGAGAAGTCATTACCGCAGTTAGCAAGGACGAAGGATGCGATCCTCCTGAATTTGTCGATATCGATATCGGGATGACGTCCCTTTATGTCCTTCTCCACTATCGACTGGTAGAGTTCGTCGAGGAACCTATGGGACATCGATTCGTCGGCCATCTGGAACCTTTGCGGATAACCACCGAGTCTGATATAGTCAGTTATGAAATTGTCTGGCACAGACCCTTTGACCATGGTCACGTATTCCTTCGCTTCGGTGTATGAGAATGGGAGGATCTCGAATTGCAACGTCCTACCGGTGATCGATGAGGCCAACTCTCCGGAGAGCATCTTACTGTTGCTACCCGTAACGAAGATGGAACAATCCGTGGTAGCTTTGATGGAGGCGAGTGCCTTTGTGAAATCCTTCACATATTGGACCTCGTCGAGGAATATGTAATATCTCCCGCCCTTCATCTGTTGACGGATGTATCCGTCAAGGTCCTTGGCATCCTTTATGAAATCAAATCTCAGGTCCTCAAAATTGATCTGTATCTTGTGATCATCATCCGCCTCTATCTCATCGGATATCATCGACAGGAGTGTCGATTTGCCGGAATGTCTGGATCCTTTGATCACCTTGATTATGTCCACATCATACAGGGGACGGATCCTCTCGAGATATCTCTCCCTGGGGATCACATTGTCTGATTTCATGGATGATGATTGGTCTGTTAGTAATTGAACTTTGACAGAATGAAAATAATTCTTGAAATGTCAAAGTTAATGATTCTGACTGGGGCGTGATCGCCCATCTCGATCACCGTGAAATCGACGAAGACCGCTTAGATCCAGCCCACACCGGGCATGCGATTTGACGCTAGTGTCGAATTGAAAGTGTTCACGAACTGTGTTGTTAGAACAACTTCAAAAAGGATAATATATCCGTCGTATTGGTCGTATTGCTGATCTGTATGGATTACACTCTGGAAGAATTGAGAACATTGATCGCACCTATCGCAGAGAAATACGGTGTGGAACGTGTCTACTTATTCGGATCTAGAGCACGTGAGGACAACACACCTGAAAGCGATTACGATTTTTGTATCGTTCCGGATAAAGGAATGTCCCTCATTGAACTGAGTGGTTTCCTATTGGATCTTAAAGAATCTTTGGATTCAGAGGTGGATATTGTCTGTGAGGACTCCGTCGATCCTGAATTCCTAAGGTCCATATCCGAGGACAGGAAAGTCCTGTATGAAGTCTGACACATGGACAGTTCGAAATCTAATGCTGATGGTCGATTCATGTCAGGATCAGTGATTCCGATGACAGATCACTTCTCTAAGACTTTCCTGTAGACGTCCTCGACGATATCGACGGTGGCGGATACGTTCTGTCTCTCTGCGACGGCACGTGCATTCTTTCCTAACTTGTGGCGGAGCTCGTCATCTGACAGTACCTTGTTGATCGCTGTCGCGAGTGATTCCGGATCCCTGGGTCTGACGAATAACCCACCATCCTGCACGGTCATCGGAAGCCCATCGACATCCGTACATACCACGGGTTTACCATACGATAATATCTCCAACGCCGCAAGACCGTATGATTCGTATAACGACGGCATCACGAAGAGTTTACAACGTCTCATGTAGGAATCCTTGTCCTCCTCGCTTACCCATCCCTTCAATTCCACCTTATCGGACACACCGCAACGTTCCGCCTTCTTCTGCAAACGCTTCATATCCGGACCCTTGCCGCAGATCACCAGCCTGGTATCCACATGCTGCATAGCCTCGATGAGATAATCCAGCCCTTTCGTACGGACCAATCTCCCCACGAAGAGGATGAGATCGTCCTCCTCGCCCGTGATCTCGGGATATCTCTCCAGACACGGCGTAGCGGTGGTGACCATATCCTCGGGGATCCCTCTCCTGATCAGATCGTTACGTACGAAATCACTCACCGAGATTATGTGATCGAAGGAATCCAACGTCCTCTTGAACATCCTGTCGGAGACCTCGGATGCGTAATGCTGCAATCCGATGCCCTCTCCCCACATGTTGTGGTAGGTGAACACCTTCTTTCCGGTGTACTTCCTCATATCCTTGCTGTACGACGGAGCCCATCTGTAGTTGAAATTGACTATATCCGCACCTATCCCATCCAATGTCTCGAGCAGACCCTTGGATGTTATGTACGGGGGGTTGTAGAGGTTGATGAACTTGGACGGTAATCTCACGATCCTGTAACCGTCCTCCGATACCTCGTCCAACGGCGTACCCTCTAATTGACCGGTAACGATGGTCACATCGTGTCCTCTGGCTACCATCTCCTTGGCTATCAGGTGCATCCTGTGCTCTATCCCTCCGTAGAACGGATAGAAGAACGGATTGACGTCAACTACCTTCATTGCGGCAGACCCTCTCTCTTCCTCTTGCGGTAGGCCATGATGAGACTCACCGCCATCACGAGGATTATCATGGCTATTGATAATACCTCAGCCTGCGGGCCGGAGAAGAATGCGAAGAAGAAGTTGGCGAACAGCAATATCGCCCCATACTTCAACACGTATCCTAAGATAAGATAGAACCAGGCCCTCTTGATCTCCCATGAATCGATAAGGCTCACGAATGCACCCGTGAAGGGCATCACGGGTGCGACACGGTTGAGCAATATCATCTTCTCGTCACTCAATATCAGGAACTTGGAATACTTGTCGGCCACCGACCTTATCCTCTCCGGCACGCATATGCGTTCGACGATCAGATACAGGGATGTGACACCGGCGAACTCGGCGATGGCACCCACCAATAACAATATCAATCCCCAATACGGAGTTGGATCGTACATGAAACAGAGGATGAAGAACACTTCCGGCAACGTGGGGAAGATCAGTGAGTCGATGTAGAATAACAGGAAGATGAAGATGATGATGCCGACGGAACCATACGGTCCGAGGATGCTGTACAGCCAATCACCTATCATCCTTCTCCCTCTTCTTCGATATCACATCGTCATAGAGCGATGAGATGCTTTCCATGAACCTCGGTACCGAGAAATCCATGGCCGTCTCCTTCGCCCTCTGCCTCATATCGTCATCGGCCTGCAATCCCAACCTCAACTTCCCGATGCAATCATCCACATCATCGTCGAAGAGATATCCGTTCTGTCCTTCCACAACGTAATCCTCCAACGCTCTGGCTCTTGCACATACCACCGGCAGACCGCATGACATGGCCTCTATCGCCGAGAGACACTGTGTCTCGAATCTGGAGGCAACGGCGAAGACATCCGATGCGTTGTAGTACAGCACGACCTCCTCATCCGGAGCGAAACCTGCGAATATCACCCTGTCCGCTACACCCAACTCCTCCGATAACTCCCTCAGGGAATCGGTGGCTGGACCCTTACCCACGATCAGTAGGACCACGTCATCATCCAATCCCTTCATCGCACGGACGAGCGTGTCGATGTTCTTCTCGAAGGATACACGACACAGACTCAGCACTATCCTCTTATCCTGTAGGCCGAACCTCTCCCTTATCGCTGAACCATCCACATCGGGTCTGAACCTATCCCCATCGATCGGTGTGGGTATCACCCTGATATCGGACACGCTCACACCCCTCTCTATCAATTCCCTCTTGATGGATTCGGACGGTGCTATTATGGCATCCACCCATCTTGTCAGGTATCCGATGTACTTCCACACCAGCTTATCCGCCATATCCTGAGGGATCTTGATCGGTGAATAGTACTTCACGGTGTCACCGACCATGGTATGGAACGTCATCACGACCGGTATCCCCAATCTGTGTGCGGCCACTATGCCCTTCAGTGCCATCACAGCCACGCCCTGTATATGCACAACATCCGGAGATATCTCCTTGAGCACACGTTTGGAATGCGAAGGGAATATCGGTACGAAATATCCGGGATAACTCTTGAATGAAACGGATCTGAAGTAATGTACGCCATCGATGCGATCGTCGTCGTTCCCGGGATCCGGTGCGACGATCTCCGTCTCCACCCCGTGATCCCTCAGTATACCGTTCACGGTGTCTATGCTTGCGACCACACCGTCACGGGTCGGATGATAACTGTCGGTCACGATGGCTATCTTCATCATCATACCTCATGGTACGAAGAGTAATTCCTCCTCGACCTCTATCACTTTCACGGACTCCCCTATCTCCGCATCCTTGGGTATGCGGAGATCCACGGTGGAATAGTTCCTGGGATGCAGCACCTGTATCTCGTTCCCGTTCTTCGATACCACGACGGCATCGGAGAGTTCGTTCCTCTTGAACATTATCCTTATGTCAGTAAGTTCGGACCTCTTTATCGGCATGTCACGGAATGTGGAGAGGTCCAATATCCTCCCGCCCGATTTGTTCACGGCCATCAGCTTGTACGGCTTGCCGTTGTATTGCAATATATCTCCGACATGATACGCGGGCAACCTCACCAGGAACGTCACACGGTACATGTCCTGCCCGTCGGATGTCTGACCCACGAGAGAGGATGATTCCTTCACCTCCGCTCCGTATCTGTCCGCAAGGTCCTTGGTGATGGACTTCCCCATGGATGTGGATGACAGATAGAAATCCACACCTCCTATCGCCTTCTGTATCTTCGTTATGAAGAGATCGCGGTTGTTCTTGGAATAGTCATCAACGGTCCTCCTGACCCATCTGACCACCTCTTCCCTGAGATCATCGGGGAGGTTCTTGTCCCCGCTGCGTAATTGGATGATGGATTCGTAATAACTGCCCAACTGTCTCGAGCATCTCTTGCACACACCGTTCTTGAGACGTACTATCACACTGCTCTCGTCCGATACCTGTATACCACCGACATCGAGATCGAATTGAGCATGGACGACGAATGTCCTCTCGTCCTGTCTCTCTATCATCGGTCCTACCGACAATAGTTTGGCTTCGGGTATGAGCATCGCGGTGGACAGGGCGATATCTATTATCGCATCGTCCTGGTTCTTCTTCACCCATTGGTCCGCCACCATGAACTCGTTGCAGTTGGCACATCTGATCAGGTCGACGTGATGGGGCATCACCACCAATTTCCTTCCATCGAGGAAACATCTGATGCAGAGACCGTCCACGGTCTCCACATCCTCCTGCCCGCACTTGACACAGAAACTCATCCCTTCACTACCTGTGCATGTTTGGTCTCGCCTATCTGAAGGACGTTGGAACCGTCGACATGACCGTTCTCCATCGCCAATGCGATCGTCCTCTCCCCGACGAGATTCATGATCGTCACCGATCTCATCCTCTCGACGAACGCCTCCTCGGGGATCAGTTCGCCGTTGTAGAAATCCTCCGAGACGGTTATCCTCATCCCGTTGCCTCTGAAGGTCTTGCCGATGACCTCCTCATCGCATGCCGCCAGGATGATATCGTCACGGCCTCTGTGCAGACGTACGTATATCATACCCTCATCCACCTTCCTTTGCTCTCGATGATGAAATTGTTGTCATGCATCTCCTCTATCACATGATCGATATCGAACATGCTCTCCTTGTTGAACATCACGATGATGTCGTCCCTCGTCAATCCGCCGTCACCGGCCTCGTCCAATGCTTTCAATATCTGATCGTATAGACTGCGTTTGGTATCCCTGTCGCGCTTACTGAAGCTGGAACCCATCCTGTCGAAGTCCCATGAACCGTCATCCGTCCTTGCTACCCCATCCATATAGAATTTGACGAGATTGATCGCCCTCGCCACATCCCTCTCGTCCACGATCTTGCTCAGTCTCGTCTTCGCGGATGCCTCCGAGAGACGTACATACGCCTCCAACTGCCTTGCGGTGATGGGGACGGAAGCGTTCTCTCCCTCCCCGGTCTTACGGATGCTCAGATATTCCCCTTCTATGAGCTCCATGGCCTCATCGGTCATGACGGGGAAACAGTTCTGTTTCGCATAGGAGACGTATTTCCTGATGATCTCCATGTCGTAGATCGGCTTGTGATCCTCTGTATCCTTGAGGATCGCATCCTTGCTGACGCCTTCGATGACCTCCTCCTTCATCGCCCTCGCCTGACCTCTCCTGTGTCCCTTGAGGACGAAGGTGGACAGTTTCCTATCGTAATCCTCCCTCGGTTTGTCGGTCAGCACGAATATCAGATCGAAACGTGACATCAATGCGGGCGGAAGATCGATCTGCCCGACGATCTTCTCGCTCATGTCGAACCTGCCGTACTTGGGGTTGGCCGCGGCCAACAATGAACATCTGCTCTGTAGCGTTGCGGTGATACCTGCCTTCGCGATGGATATCCTCTGCGATTCCATCGCCTCGTGCAATGACGACCTGTCCTGCGGTGTCATCTTATCCAACTCATCGATACAGGCCAAACCCTTGTCCGCGAGGACCAAGGCACCTGCCTCCAACGTCCATCTTCCGTCGCCGAAATCATCCTTGACGGCCGCTGCCGTGTTGTGTATGACGAATCCGTTACCGATGAACGCATGTGATGGATCCACCGTTAGATCGTACACATACTCCGGAAGATCGTCGGTCAATAGCTCGATCTCGGTCACCGGGAAGAAGCGCATGTTCTCCATCACCATCGATACCATATCGCCGACATTCAGATCCGATGCCGCCACCCAATCGAACACGGGGCCCCTCATGGCCTGTACCTTGGTCTCGGGTGTCAATATCAACGACATCCCGCCTGCGGATATCCTGTACAGTCTCTCCGGCGTCTTTATCCTCCAGATGTACTTGATCGGAAGATATCTCACCGATCCCAGATCGCCTATCGATTGTACCCTCCAATCGTCCACGGGCTGTCTCCATATCCCCGGACGGTATTCCTCGGGAGAGTCCATCCTCGCGTTCACGTAATCGCCGATGGTGGTCCTCTCGCCCTTGTCGTTGATCAGTACCGTATCCGCACCGACGCACAATCCTGCCGCCGATGCAGATTTCCCTGAGGCGTATATCCCTCTCGGTGCGAGACGGGACATGTATGAGAGGATCTGTGATTTCGCTACACCGGGATCTCCCATCATCAGGATGTGGATGTCTCCTCTGGTGGTGGTCCCATCATCCATCTCCTTGTGCGTACCGCCGAACAGCTGCAATGCGACCGCTTGCTTGACCTCCTCCAATCCGAAGATCGACGGCGCTATGGATTTCACGAGATTGTTGAAGAACTCGGGATCCTCCGACATCTCCTTGATCCTCCTCTCGTCCTCCTCCGTGATCTCTATCTCGTCATACTCCTCCTGGGAGAATTCCACGGAGATTATCTCCATGTATGTATCGAACACCGTGGATCTGTCGCGATCGCTCTTCTCCACGGGTCTGATGATACCGTTCAATGTGACCCTATTACCCGGTGTGACCTTACCGGAGATGTCGTCCTCTATGTAACCCGACATCCTCTCCGGTTGCGCACCGCCCCTGAGTCCCTCCGGGTTCTCCTGTATCTCGATCTTCTGCGTATCGGAGAAGACGGATGACTCCTCATCCAATACGAATCTCAATGCGCTCTTGTTGCATGCCTCGTTGGGGCACATCATGGGTTCGGTAGCGTACATCCCCTTCTGCGGCACCCATATCTCCGCGTTACATTTCGCACACGTGTAGCGTGCGTTGATCATCTTCAGCTTGGGTAACGTGGCCTTCCTCACCAGACCGTCGACGGCGACGAGTCTGCCGAGGTGTTTGGATCTCAGCTCGCGGACCTCCACATGCGCATCCTTCGGGAGCGTGTCTATCCTGAGATTGATATCGTTGGCGGGATCCCAGGTGGCCGGTAGCTTCGACCTTATGGCCTTCTCCCCCAATCTTATGCATCTGTCGGGCTTGTTGAGAAGATATATCGCGAAATCCGGGTTGTAATAATCGATATCAGTGTACGGGACATACAGGCTCTTCTTGTCCTGATAGTTGTCCTGTATCTCAGCCAGTTTGAGACGATACGAGTCGTTGCTCAGGATATCGTCCCAGAATTTCAGTATGTCCTCGTCTTGGAATGCCGCTACCGTCATCTTACATTCACCTTCATCGGGTCCTTGGATCTGCATTCGTCATCGACCCACCAGATCCATCCGCCTCTCTCCATCGATACCTCGCCCTTGACCAATCCCGATTGCTTCAGCTTGGTCATCGTCTTCGCGAAATCATCGGGGCAGTGATAGTCGAAGATGTCCGCCAATCTCATCTCCACCTCTCTCGTGGACAGCCTCTCGTCACCGAATACCGTCCAGATCCAACGGACAACTTCCCCCATCATCATGTGCATGACCTATCCATATCGTCATAAAATAAAGTACCGCATGACATCGGTCCGATCATCCGTTCCTTATGGAATCGATGTATTCGTTCTGGATGCGTACCACCTCGGTACTATCCTTGGCAGCTGAATATGCCTCCAACAGTTCCCCGTTGAGCCTCATGAACTCGGGTGCCCAATTGAACCTCCCGAAGAACGTCTCTGCCTGTTCCCTCTCCCCCAGTATGTACAGCGATGCCATCACGGCCTCGGCGGAATTCAGTTCCATGGGCCTGCCCCAATTGATGGGATTGGAGGCGAGCATGTACGGTAACGCACGGTCGTTGGTACCTTTCGGTCTCGGGAAGTCGTCGATGTTCGTCCACGTCAGGTCCATCACGACGAGACCGTGCCTGGCATATCTGATATCATCGGGAGACAATGCCTGTTCCGCGAAGGGTGACAATACTATCGCGCCCTTCGGTATCGAATGCAACGTCTTGGCCTCCTTGGCGAGACCGAACTTGAGCATACGCTTGGCGGTGCACTTCTTGGGATCGCATTGATTCTTGTCGTAGACGATCACTGGGATCATATGACCATCGTCTTGAGTGCCTCGGGATCCGCGAACGTCTCCTCGCACCAGACCCTGACCTTCTCGATGAATTCCTTAATGCACTCGTATAATTCAACGTCATCCGTCGCCTTATCGAAGTTCTCCTTCCTCCCGAAATCATGCAGGATCTGCGGAGCATCGAAGGGAATATCATCCTTCACCCTGTCGTATGTGGACCTCTCGAGGAATATCACGTAGTCGAATCCCTTGGGAAGGTCCTCGTGTCCGAAATCCATGGATGTGTATGTCCTTATGTCATAACCGAGCTGATACATCACGGATATGAGCTCGCAATCCACACAATCGGATTTGGGACCGGCGCTGCTCACATCGTAGAGGTCTCCGTACATCTCCCTGACGAAATATTCTGCGATATTCGATTGGAGATCGTTATGCTCATCCACGAACAGCAATCTTGTCTTCTTGGGTACGGATCTCTTCTTGAACATATGATCGACCCGGACGATGAACAGGATACTTTAATAAATGTTCGACCCGCTCCGAGACACGCCGCGATGATGATCGTTTTTCGAGCTGAGGATGATGAGAGACGGGCGAGCTGAGCGGTATCCTTCTACAGTCCTGTTCCACTGATATCATGATGCAATGTCGTCGTCATACGACGTAGCAAACGTACTTACATAATCGATTCAATCGTGACAGCATGTGGCCCGTATTACAAGTCGCATTGGATTTCATGCAGTTGAAGAGGAGCATAGGCATCTGTGAGGAGGCCGTCGACGGCGGTGCGGATTGGATAGAGATCGGTACCCCTCTCCTCAAGAGCGAAGGTACGGAAGCGATCCGTACCTTCAGGAAGCTCTACCCCGGAAGGAAGATCATAGCCGACACCAAGACCATGGATACGGGCGGTTTCGAGGTCGAGATCGCCGCCAAATCGGGTGCCGATATAATCACGATCCTCGGATTGGCGGATGATTCCACCATATCCGAAGCGGTGATGGCCGCAAGGAAGTATGGTGCCGAGGTAGAGATAGATATGATCAACGTCGCCGACAAGGTGAAGAGATCCATCGAGGTGGAGAAGCTCGGTGTTTCATACATATGTCTCCACATGGGCATCGATCAGCAGATGAAGGGTGATGAACCCCCGATCGATACGTTGAAGAAGGTGGTGGAGAACACCAACATCCCCGTCGCCGTCGCAGGCGGTATCACCGCAGAGAATGCGGGAGAATACGTGGAAGCGGGTGCATCCATCATCATAGTCGGTGGGGGCATAACCAAGGCCACGGACATCAGAGCATCCGCGAAGACGTTGAAGGATGCCATGAGCGGTGTCAAGGTGAGCACGGATCTTGCGAAGAAATACACAGAGGATGATCTCTTCGAAGCGTTCTCCAGGGTATCGACATGCAACATATCCGACGCGTTCCACAAACAGGGTGTGGTCATGGGACTCACACCGTACATCAAGCACAGACAGAAGATGATCGGACGTGCCTTGACCGTACAGACCACCAACGGGGATTGGGCCAAACCCGTGGAGGCGATCGATCACGTGAAGAAGGGTGATGTGATCGTCGTGGACGTGGGAGGGGCACCCGTAGCGGTATGGGGTGAATTGGCATCCAACTCAGCAATGGTCATGGGTGCCAACGGTATCGTCATCGATGGAGCGATCAGGGATATCGACGATATCCTGGATCTCGGATTCCCCGCATTCGCCAGGTCATCCGTACCAAACGCCGGTGAACCCAAAGGATACGGCGGGATAGGCATCGAGATCAAGGTCGGCGGTCAGACCGTGAGGACCGGGGATTGGATCATCGGTGACGAGTGCGGACTCATAGTCGTACCTAAGGAGAAAGCGGTCGAGGTCGCCAACAGGGCGTTGGCGGTACACGAGAACGAGAATAGGACGAGAGAGGAGATCCGCAGGGGATCCACCCTCTCGAAGGTGAACGAGTTATGTAAGTGGGAACCGGTGAAGTGAGTACTTCACTGTCCCAACTCTTTTGCAAGTGCGCTGAGCCTTGCCACCCTGCTCTCGGTGGTCGGGTGTGTGCTGAACATAGCTTCGAACACACCCTTCTTCTTGAGAGGGTTCGAGATCCACATGTGCGCATAGTTGCGGTTGGTGCAGATGCTCAATGTCGCATCGGGCGAGTTCCTGTCCTTCCTTGCCATATCTTCGATGGTGTAGCTCTTCTCCGTCACATCGTTCTGCTTCTCGAGATGTTGGAGTGCCCTCGCCAATGCCATGGGATCGTTGATCAGTCTCGCACCCGATTCATCCGCAAGGTACTCACGGTTCCTGGAGATCCCCAACTGCACCAACAGTGCGGCGAACGGAACGAATATCTGTGCGGCAATAGCAAGTAACATTATGGTACCGCGGTTCTCGCTGTCCCTGCTGAATATGGCGGCATACCATGCCATCTGTGAGACATATGATATCACGATGGAGATCGCGGATGCGATACCCATGACGAGGATATCTCTATTCTTCACGTGCGACATCTCGTGTGCCAGAACACCCCTCAGTTCATCATCCGGAAGTATATCGAGTATACCGCTCGTAGCGACGACGGCGGCATCCTTGGGGTTCCTTCCCGTTGCGAAAGCGTTGGCGACCGGGGTGTATGATATACCTACCTCGGGCATCGGCAGTCCGGATTTCTCTGCGAGATCCGCCACCATGTCATATAGACGCGGGTTGTCCTCTCTTCTGATTATCCTGACCTTGTTGGCCTTCAACGCCATCCGTTTCGAGTTGTAGTAAGAGAAGAAACAGACGAAGAGCGATATCGCAAGGAACGCTAAGCTCCAGTAGATGTAGTTGGATTTGAAGATGAACCCTACCAACGCTCCCACCGCCATGAGGAGGAGCGAGAGGTAAACGAACATCATTATTGTCCTGAACCACCAAACGGCTTTCATTTTTCATACCTCATAAATCAAAATTAACGGAATCGCCGACGAAGAGATCGTGGACGTTGCTGAGACCGAAGTGCGTCCTCATGTACACTATGCCCCTAGGGGTGGCACAGTGGTTGATATGGAGTTCCGATACCCCATGTGCGGATATCGCTTCGGATACGGGATCGACCATCCTCTGTTTCGCTTTGGGAAGATGGATACCCCCGATCATGGCATACGCCTGTCTACCATATCTCTCCTTCACGGCATCGAGAGGTCCTTCGACCCCGCAATGATAACACGATGACATGATCGCGGGACCATGTCTCGTCTTGATGATGGGGAAGAACTCCTGTACCTCTCCGAAGGGACCTATGACATCGAGATGTTCGCTCAATGTCAGATCACCGTCCATACGGATCAGGTTCATCTTCGATGTCACCTCCTGTTTCACGGATGATCCGAGGAATCCTCTGAGGCCCTGGAAATCCTCATTGACGTAGACATCGAGTTCCTTCTCCCTTGCCTCAATAAGTGATTTCAGACCCCCTACGTTGGATCTATGGTTGTGTGATATCACCACTCTGTCGATATCGTTCGGACTTATCTTCATGAAACTGAGGTTATGCAGAAGATACCTACCACGCATCCCTGTATCGAAAAGGGTCCTCTGACCATCCACATCTATCAACATGGACAGACCGTGGGCTCCGATGAACGATGTGTTCACCTGGGCACCGTTGTCATAGACGCAGATGATCTTGGCTTTCATGGAGGGGTCAATCGCTCCATGTGAATTAAATATTCCCTAACGCCGCCTCTCATATAGTGAACACGGGATGTCCTCGCATATCCTGTATACGTTCTCTTCCGTGAACTCACCGGATTGGAGGTATCCCTTCACCCTCTTCGGGACGGTGGTGACGGCCATGATCGAATTCGGTCTCTGTGGATCATCGATGTAGTCGGTCTCCAGCATGAACCTGTCACTCTTGGATAACGCTTCTTTGATCAATGTCCTGGAGGCGGGTATCGACGGCATCACACCCATGTTCTCATCATCGGCGGTCATGGGTTGGGCGGAATGCTTTATGACCTTCCCTCTGTCCAATCCCGCCTCGTCCGCCAATTGAGCCAAACTACCGAATGTATATGGTTCGGACTCGCAATGTATCATAACCGGACAATCCAATTCCTTCGCGAGTTCCATACCTCTCAGCAATATCCTATTCGATGATTCCATTATCTTGGGATCGTCCACCGGGAAATGCGGCCTGCCGATCTCACCCAGAGCATTAGCCTTCCCTTCGGAGACGAGCTTCGCAGCGATGTCCATACCCTCGTCCATCATCCTCTCCGCCCTCTCCAGACCGAAGCGTTCGGCCAACCATATCAACGATACGGGATACGGCCCCACGGCCACATTCACCTTCAGATCGGTGGATTCCCTGACCTTCTCCGCCAGCGATAACGTTATCTCGAACGTCCTGAGGAAATCGGAACCCACGGATATCTCCACTATCTCGCTGTATGGTAACGTGACGAGCGTCATACCCGTACCTCCGGCCTTCTGGAACTGTTTGGCCGCCTCGACGTTGAGACCCAAGGGGGATAGGTGGAGGTGGTCGTCGTATATCGGGATCATCGATGACCACATCGTTCAAAATCTAGTTATAACTATGGAGTGATTGGTAGACCCATGGATCAGAACTCACGTTTCCTTCTGAAGATGTTCAGGAGATACTACAAGGAGAGCGAACTGCCGATGCCAAGCAGGTTCGGCAGGAGGGAGTTCGGATTCATGTACTTCGATAGGGACTTCATGCAGAGACACCTATCATTCTCGAACCCTACGGAATTGCGTAGGTTCATGATCTCTCAGGTCCCTAGGCACAGTTACTATTCCACTGCATACTATCGCAGACCCAATGCCCCCACCATGGAGGAGAAGGGATGGATGGGTGCCGACCTGATATTCGATCTCGATGCCGATCACCTGGAGGGTGCCGAGGACATGTCCTACGGTGAGATGATGGATCAGATCAAGAGGGAGATGATCAATCTCCTCGATTCCTTCCTGTACAACGACCTGGGATTCGACGAGAAGGATGTGGGCATCTACTTCTCCGGAGGGAGAGGATACCATGCGCACATCGAGTTGAACAGTGTGACGGGGATGGGTTCCCATGAGAGGAGGGAGATCGTGGATTTCGTCACATCCAATGGATTGGATATCGACAGGGTGTTCCGTCAGGAGAATGTGGTGAAATCCGTATCTATCGTCAAAGGTCAGGAGAGGAGCAACATCTCATCCTTCCGTACGATCCCTCCCGAGGATTCGGGCGGATGGTGGTTGCGTCTGAGGAACGGCCTCAAGGATGTCGTGAACGATGTCTGCGACCAGGATACGAAGGAGTTGAAGAGGATGTATCCATCGATCAAGACCATGTCCCCCAAGACCATAGAATCCTACAAGGAGGATCTGACGAAATCCAGGGATCTGATATTCGTCAACAACAGGATGGCCACGTTGAAGAAGGGGACACAGGATATGCTCATCAGGATCATGAAGGAGGATGTCGCATACCGTCTCTCGGGTGAAGTCGATGAACCGGTCACGGCCGACATCAAGAGACTCATACGTCTCCCTGGCTCATTACATGGTAAGACCGGATTGAAGGTCATGGCCGTTACCAGGGATGAACTCGATGATTTCGATCCGCTGTCGGATGCGTTGCCCGATACGTACACATCAGAACCGATCAAGGTGAACGTGAAGAAGAGAACTGACATCAAGATAAACGGCGAGATGTTCAGACTCGATGTCGGTGTGACGGAAGTGCCAGAGTATGCCGCACCCTTCCTCGTGGGAAGGAGGATCGCCGACATCGGCGACGGCGAGAACAGGGATTCGTTCTTCTGAATCCGATGCAGAGAAAGTAGATTCGAACGACATCTCCGGACTCACCTTTCACGACTGTGTTGAATAATTCGATCTCCACTTTCGGTTGACTTCCTTGCACTGTACAT
>R20__coassemble_444_pt1 | contig 30375 bp, 29 predicted proteins | sample R20__metabat2_low_PE_015 | metagenome-assembled genome bin R20
TTATTTTTCCACTGTCAGCATATTCAAATGGTATGATCTGGAATTCTATGTCGCCGGTATAACCTGCATAATATTCAGTACATACCCATTTCATTGCGAAACAATCGAAACCTGTGCATTCTGTGAAATCGAGCAATACATTGGTAAAAGTATATTCGGCAGTTGTTTCTTCACCTGTTTCAACACAGTAAACGACTTTATCGAAAGAGACCAATCTGTTGGCCGGTATGTCGTATACGGAGTAGCATAGTATGAAATTAACATCACCTACTGCCGCAACACCACTACTATCGACATATGTAGCATTACCAGATTCATCATTTCCAGCGTAATATACCTCATAGCCATCACTATCAACATACCTGACATCACCTTCATCATTCCTTGCGTATTGTGGGTCGTCGGCATATTCATGAGTATAGGACGTATAAACGTAGTTCTTCTGGTATATCTCCGAGTTCAATTTGATCGTGAAAGTAATTTCATTATATTCATATTCCGGGGTTGTACTGATGATAAGATAATTGTCGGTTAACAGGTCCTTATAATTATTAGTGGGGTAATTGACTGTCCATGAGAGCAGATCAACAGTGGCTGTGCTCTCTGTAGAATCATCTGAAAGACTGTCTACTGTTGCTTTTAAGATATCATAGAAAGTTTTGCTTGTCGAGCCAACAGTTATGGTGATGTTTTTATAGCAATCGTACAAGTCGTCTATACCAGTAGTAGGCATTGTTGTATCCAATTCTGCTGTCACACGGGCAACGGTTTTGATATCTGATTTGTATGAGACAGTGTATGGAATTTTGATGTATGCGTCGGCACACAAATTAGAGATTCTGAGTGAACTCACATCCATCTCACAATTTCCATCTTCATCATAGGTATAAGAGAAGTCAACCGATGTACCAGTGTCTTCGGTTTTATTCCATACTTTGGTTTCGTCCATGGAAACTACCAGATTCATCGTTGCCGTGGATACACTTATCTTTGTGGTCTCGGTATCGGAGAACCACGAATACGTTATCCCCGACACGGCCGTCAGTGCTAGAGCGATGACTATCGCGGATGCGATCATCATCCTGATATGTGTTTTCATTTTCTTTCCCTCCGCCGGTTTCTACCGGAAATAGCCTTCGACCTCTTTTCATTGAGAGAAAGTGTTAAAGGCGATGATGGCCGTGGATGTGACGGCGGGAGGAATCCTTGCACGGGTACGCCTACCGCCACATACTCCTAACGCGTAAGTATGCGTCACGGCTCATGGAGCGTGATTATACATCGGAACTATCCTGTAGCGGATACCTCCTGCTTGGTCGGTGCGATCGCATGGATCGTCCCGTTAGTATTACGTTCAAAGAATTGAGATGATATCGAACGTTCGATCGGTCTACCATTTGGACGATAGCGGTTATCGATCATAACAGAATCAAGCGATCCCGTTATGCAATAGATGTCCGTTATGAAAGATATGTACGGGGCTGACGGCGTATGATTCTCATTTGCCCCCCCCCCGAAAACCGAATGATAGCCTATGAGTGATAAAATGTCGATCGGACCATGTGTCTGGCACAGATCAAGATCGTATGAATCCACATCTCTTTCGACTATCATCATAAACCATCTCGGTGTCATGAGAAACGGATCGGTACTTCTCCAAAGTAACTAGTTGGAGTATCATTCCGTCAGTTGGATGATACATCCAACTCGGAATATTTAATACATAGTTTTCAACACCACCCTCGGCAGACACCTTTAATATGGAATAGATATACCAACTCACAGTAACACGTGATCATCATGAGCGAATGGGTAAAGATTCACGCGCCAGCGACGACATCGAATATCGGAGCAGGATTCGATATTTTCGGATTAGCACTTGACGAACCCTTCGATACCATCGAAGGTAGGAAGATCGAATCCGGTATCAGGATCACCGAGATCTCCGGACCGGGCAGTGAGGGAATCCCCACCGATCCTACGAAGAACTCCGTCGGTATCGCCGCGGCAGAGGTCCTGAAGAGGACAGGTGCCGAGTTCGGTATCGAGATAAAGATCAAGAAAGGTATCAGGCCCTGTAGCGGTATCGGATCCTCCGGAGCATCGGCCGCCGGAGGTGCATACCTCGCTCATGTCCTTACGGGAGAGAAGCTCACACCCACAGAGGTCGTATTGTGTGCGGCACATGCGGAGGATGTGACATCGGGCGGATTCCACGCCGATAACGTCGCACCTTGTATCTTGGGCGGTTTCACGATGATCAGATCCTACGAACCGTTCGAGGTCATATCCATAAGACCTCCGGAGGATCTCGGTATCGTCATCGCCATGCCCGATGTGCTCGTACCTACCAAGGAATCAAGGCAGGTACTTCCGTCACAGGTATCTGTGAAGGATCTCGTATTCCATGTAGGCAACGCTTCATGTCTCGTTCACGGAATGGAGGTCGGCGATGTCGACCTCATCGGACGCAGCGTCAAGGATGCCGTATTCGAACCGGCAAGGACGAATCTCGTCCCCCATCTCAAGGATGCGGAGAAGGCCGCTCTCAGTGCGGGTGCGAAGGCATCGTTCCTCGGAGGTTCTGGTCCGTGCATAATCTCATTCTTCAAGAGATCGGAGATGGACGGTAAGAACATCGCCGAAGCGGTGAAGAGCGTTTATGACAAGAATGACATGCTCTGCGACACCTGGGTAACGACCTGGGGCGAAGGATGCAGGAGAGAATAAAATGAGTAATCACAAAGTGGTTTGTTGGGATTGCGGATGTGATGTTGATGACCCGTTCACCAACGTCTGCCCTAGATGCGGTGGTCTTCTGACCGTCAAGATGGATCTTGAGAAGGTCAAGGAGAAGAAGCCCGAGGACCTTGCTAAGGTGCCGATCGGTGTTTGGAGATACGCTGATTTTCTTCCTGTCGACAAGAAGCATGCGGTATCGATCAAAGAGGGTGGGACACCTCTCTATTCTACGAAGGCATTGGGTGCGGAGATCGGTATCCCCGACCTGTATGTGAAATATGAGGGCGCTAACCCCACGGGATCATTCAAGGACAGGGGTATGACTGTCGGAGTCTCACATGCAGTGGAACTCGGTGTGACCACAGTGGGTTGTGCATCCACAGGTAACACATCCGCTTCACTTGCCGCATACGCTGCGAAAGCGGGATTGAAATGTGCGGTGTTCCTTCCTTCGGGAAAGGTGGCCGCAGGTAAGCTCGCTCAGGCCATGTTCTTTGGAGCGAAGGTCCTTTCCATCGACGGTAACTTCGATGATGCTCTCGCATTGGCGAGGAAGATGGCGGAGGAGAGGAAGATCTATCTCCTCAACAGTATCAACCCCTACAGACCGGAAGGTCAGAAATCCGTATTGTTCGAGATCATGGATCAGCTTCAGTATGATGTCCCTGATAGGATCATCCTCCCCGTCGGAAACGCGGCGAACATCTGGGCCATCTACAAAGCACTCACCGAATTGCAGGAGGTCGGTTGGATCGACAAGGTCCCGATGCTCACAGGTATCCAGGCCGAGGGTGCATCACCCATCGCATCCGCATTCGCAGCGAAGACCAACGACTTCGTTGCCGAGGAACATCCCGAGACCATCGCGACCGCAATCAGGATCGGAAACCCCGTCAGCGGAAGGAAAGCACTCAAAGCGATCTACGACACGGGCGGATATTCCACCACGGTTACGGACGCGGAGATCATCGCGGCACAGAGACTCCTCGGAAGGAGAGAGGGTGTATGTGTGGAGCCGGCTTCGGCTGCATCTGTTGCGGGTGCCAAGAAGTTGCGCGAGATGGGTATCATCGACAGGGACGAGAAGGTCGTCTGCATCTGTACGGGTAACGGTCTCAAGGATCCCGACACGATCATCAACAACTGCGAGCCCATCATCAAATGTGCGAACAGTGTCGAGGCTGTCGAGAAGATCCTCAATTGAAATCGAAGAGACTCGACTGCTTCGGTCTTGCCGAGGCGGTCGTCTCTTCATCCTCTTCTATGGAAGTCGGAACGAACGTGTTCCTTTGTTCCGTCTGACCCAATTCCTCTTTCAGTTTGTGCGCGAGTGCGTTGCCGATGGTCGGTATCGTAGCGAGGTCGTTCACATCGATCCTTGCTATGTCATCCCTCGTTTTGATATCGTTGTTATAAAGTGATCTGGCTCTTGTCCTTCCCACACCCTTCAACGATACGAGTTCGATCAATTCGTCCTTGATACCGTATCTTATCCTGACCAACAGGTTACGTAGTCTTTTTACTACATCGGGTTTGAACAGCACTGCGATCTCGCTCATCGCATAGAGGAGCCAATCCATCATGTCCACCCTGGATCTTATGTCACCGGGACCTATTCCGAATGTCTCGGTGATGACCTCCTCGCTCCTCTCATCGATCCAATCCTTGATCAGGCATGCGGTCTTGAGATCGCTCAGGAAGTACTCATACGAATAATCGTCCTTATCTGGCACATCGATCAACATCTCTTCCCCACAATCCATGCAGATCGCCATTAGCATCTCACGATCGCTCTTCTTGGGATAGAGTCCGAGGACATCGGGCGTCGTCGCCACCGCATGGAGGATCGGGAGATCCGCGGTATCATCATCCATCTTATCGAGGGCATCTTTGAGGATCACAGCGGATTTCGGATCTATGTACAGATCCGACACCCTCTTACCGAACGGTAATGCGAAGATCTCCTCTCCTCTAACATCAACCATCCCGTTCTCGCATAGGAAATCCACAACATTATCCACCGCCGATTCTATCCCGAACAATTCGGATTCACTGCCGTAGAACGTATCCCTCAGGAATTGGATGAAATCCTCGGAACTCGAGACATCGCCCGAAGCAATCAATCCAAGGATATGGTTCCTCAACACCGTCTCGTTACTGAGCTTCGACATTATCGATTCGGTGTCGCACATCACATAGTTGTCCATGAGGTGCTCATAATCCCCGTACGACCTTGCGATCAGTATCGCTTCACCGTACGTATCATACCCGGGCCTTCCGGCACGACCGCACATCTGTTTGATCTCCATCACGGAGATGGGTGTGTTCCCTTTGTTGGACTCGAAACGTGTCGTATCCCTTACGATCACACGTCTCGCAGGTAGATTGATACCAGCGGCCAATGTGGGTGTCGCCACTATGCATTTGATGTTCCCGTTACGGAAGTTCTCCTCCACGTAACGTCTCTGTTTGAATGTAAGGCCCGCATTATGGAACGCCATCCCGCACTTGATGCATTCCGAGAGTTTCTTCCCCAAGGATGTGGTATCGGAATCCCCTTCTATCGTGGATATTTCATCATCAGAAAGTGTCCTCTCGGCGTATCTCCTCATCTTCGGGGAGTATTTCACCGCTAATGATTCCGTGGAACGTCTCGCATTGACGAAGATGATACACTGTCCTCCGTCGGCTATGCTCTGTTCCAATAATGCCCATATCTCGTCCTTTCCCGCTTCGACATCGATGGAATGTCCGTCCTCGAACGTCACCTCATCGTTGAAGTAGACACCTTCGTGGAGAGGTATCGGACGCCAATCCATCTTGACGAGTTCGGCATCCAACCACATTGCGAGATCGTTCGCGTTGGTGATGGTGGCTGATAATGCGATGATCTGCACATCCTTGTGCTTCCTCTTGATCTTGGTCAGTGTGACCTCCAACGTAGGACCTCTCGAAGGATCGTGTATGAGATGCACCTCATCTGCGATCACCAATCCCAGTTCATCGATTATGCTGCTCCCGTGTCTGATGAGCGAATCCGCTTTCTCTGATGTAGCAACGATGAAATCCGCTTCTCTCAGAGCCTTGTCATCCGAATCAAGATCTCCGATGCTTAGCGATGTTTTGAACCCGAGATGCGAGAAGCGGTCCATATCATCCTTCTTCTCGGAAGCCAACGCCTTCAACGGTACGATGTACAGGACCTTCTTTCCTCTCTTAAGTATGGTCTTCAACGCCGCTGTGTAGGCTATCAATGATTTACCGCTCGCCGTAGGTACGGCAACGACAAGATTCCTCCCTTCCAGGGCTATGGGTATCGCTTTCTCCTGCGGAGGGTGCAATGTAATATATCCACACTCTTCCAGAGCATCAATGGCATCATCCGGAAGGTCCAATTCGTTGACTTTCATGTATCGGCCGCCGATCAGCGTATGAAGTTCGTCTTGGTGAATGGTTCCGGTTCGGGTCTGTTCACACCGTTCTTCTTACCTATTTCTATACACTTGAGCAACCATGCCATGTTCCTACCGAGCGTACGCATGGTCTGCATACCCTCGAGGTCCTGTACCACTTCTTCCTTGTTGTTACCGTGGACCTGGTTCCAATACTGTGATGTGACTATCGGCATCTCATTGATGGAGAAGTATTTGTTCAAACGGTCGAAGGCAGCACTCGCCCCTCCTCTTCTGCAGGATACTACACACGCCGCAGGCTTCCCCCTGAGCATCGGACCGTATGCGTAGAACAGCCTGTCCATGAATGCCTGTATCTGACCCGACGGTCCTGCGTAGTAGACGGGTGAACCGAAGATGAACGCATCATATAGCTCCAACCTGGTACCTATGTCGTGGACGGGATCGTCATCGATTATGCAACGTCCTGTCTTCACACACGATCTGCATCCGCTGCAACCGGCGATCGTCTTGTTCCCAATGGTTATTATCTCGGTGTCTATCCCTTCTTTGTTGAGTGCACTCGCTACCTCTTCGAGGGCCGTGTATGTGCATTCCTTCCTCGGGCTTCCATTGATCAACAATACCTTCATGTTCAATAGTAAGCGTCGAGTGTTTATTACGTCTTCTCATGGGATTGCCCTTGATGTTTTTGAATATGACATGAGGATTTGAGGTTATAGGGTGTCGAGAAGAGCGATGTCTGTATGTTCTCAGTGGTGAAAGTTACACTGTGAAAACGGTGAAAGTTACCTTATTATATAAATAACGCATAACTGTACATAAGATGATTAAGAACGAGAGATACCTTCCGAGACTTGTGGACGATATCGTGGAAGAGACCTTGGCCATAAGCGGTGCCGTTCACATGACGGGTCCGAAATATTGCGGCAAGACCTGGACATCTAAGTACCATTGCAACAGTTTCTATCAGTTGGATTCTCCGGAAGGGGATTATCGCAATCTCAGATTGGCCAAGGTGGATCTGAGATATGCTCTCGAAGGGGAACATCCGCGTCTGATTGACGAGTGGCAACTCCTTCCCGCTGTCTGGGACGCGGTCCGTATAGCAGTGGATGATGAAGGAGGCAAGGGCATGTACATCCTGTCCGGTTCATCGACGCCGAAGAAGGAATCGAGACCGTTCCATAGCGGCCTTGGCAGGATATTGCCTGTCAGGATGAGAACGATGTCCTTGTTCGAATCGAACGATTCGGATGGCAGGGTATCTTTGAAAGGGATGTTCGAGGGCAGGTACGCGAACACACAGATAAAGGTGATATCGTTGGATACCCTTGTGGATCTCACCATCAGAGGGGGCTGGCCCGCGAATCTCTCATTGGATACGGATAGGGCTGCAAAGGCCATGTCCTTCTATGTCAGACAGATATGTTACGAGGATCTTCTCGCTGTGGATAACAGTAAGGAACCCGCCAGGATGATGCGTGTTCTCAGATCCCTGTCCCGTAACGAATCGACACTTGCGAGTAAGAATGCCATTGCAAGAGATATCAAGGAATACGATGACGACGTGATCACCGACGATACGACGAGAGAGTATATGTTGACACTAGACAGGATGTGTCTGATAGAGGATCAGGAAGCGTTCAATCCCAATCTGAGATCCTCTGTACGTGTAGGAAAGACCCCTAAGAGACATCTGACGGATCCAGCTTTAGCGATATCCGCTTTGGGTCTTACGAAGAAGATGTTGTTGGATGACTTGGATACATTCGATCACATGTTCGAGGCCATGTGCGAGAGGGACCTGGGGATCTATGCATATGTCAATGGGGGAAGACTCCTCCATTACAGAGATGCGAAGGACAGAGAGATCGATGTCGTCGTCGAGATGCCCGACGGACGTTGGGGGGCATTCGAGATCGAGCTCGGAGCAGGGAGCATAGACGAAGGAGCAGAAAATCTGAAGAGGATGGATGCCATGATCCGTGACGATCCCAACGGAAGGCCTCCGGAATTCCTTGCGGTGATATGCGGGATGTCGTCTGCCGCATACATGAGGGAGGATGGCGTCCACGTCATACCGATAACATCCCTCGGGCCGTGAGTGTCAACATCCATCCCGTCATCCCTTTATATGGTGGACCTCTATGCCATATATGTCCAGAAGATGGGTAGATGTCGACGATCCCCTTTCAGTCAATTATATAAGGTATGAGATAATCGTACTGAATGCAGAAGTCGGATTAGACAGCTGCCTTTTGACAGAATTCTATTCTGGAAGGTAAATACATGTCTGAACAACAAGTTCTCAAAACAGGAACCACTACCATTGGTGTGAAGTATAAGGACGGAGTAATTCTCGCTTCCGATCAGAGGGCGACCATGAGCAACATGATCGCACATTCCAACGTTCAGAAGGTCCACAAGATCGGTGACAACCTCGGGATGACGATCGCTGGTGTCGTCGGTGACGCACAGCTCATGGTCAGATACATCCAGAGCGAGGTAGCCCTCTACGCTATGAGGAAGGGCGCACCGATGTCCGTCAACGCGGCCGCGACACTCGTCGCGAACGTCATCCGCAACGGATTCTACGTAGGTCACATCGTCGGCGGTTACGACAGCACAGGCGGACACCTGTACAGTATAGACGGTGCCGGAGGATACATCGAGGATGATGTCATGTCCGTCGGTTCGGGTTCCGTGTTCGCACTCGGTTCGCTCGAGACCACATACAAGCCCGATCTCTCCGAGGACGAGGCAAGGGACATCGTCATAACCGCGTTGCACACAGCGATGAACAGAGACTCTGCATCCGGTGACGGAATGCTCATCGCGGTCATCAACAAGGACGGATTCAAGTGGATCCCCAGGGACGAGATCAAGGCCCGTGCCGTCGAACTCGGGATCAACTACCCCGTAAGGTGAATCCCTTTCCTTACAAACCCTTTCCACCCAAACACATTCTTCCCATTAATCTCAAGGATCTATTCACATGAGTGCTGACAGACAGTTCGCCAATCTCAATGAGGAGATAAGACGCATAATACCGAGTGAGTTGGACATCACGGCCATAGAGGTCGAGGGTCCGACCATAGTGATCTATTCGAAGGATTTCGAGAAGTTCTCCGAAAACACCAGTATAACCAAGATGTTGGCATCAGAGCTCAAGAAGAGATTCGACATCCGTCCCGATCCTAAGACATTGGAGAATTCGGATGAGGTGGAGGAGAAGATCAGGAAGATGGTCCCCGAGGAGGCGGACATCACAGGTCTCTTCTTCGATTATGATACGGGAGTGGTCACAATAGAAGCGAAGAATCCCGGGGCGATAGTCGGAAAGGGCGGTCAGGCACTCACCGACATGAAGAAGAGCACGGGATGGAACATCAAAGCGATACGTTCGCCTCCGATACCATCGAAGACGATCAACGATGTCCGCGGATATCTGAGGTACAGCCGTGACGAGAGATCCGAGATCATGCGCCGTATCGGAAGGCGTATCAACAGGGCGATCATCGACGGCGGGGAACAGTTCGTCAGGATGACTTCGCTAGGCGGTTTCAGACAGGTCGGTAGGTCATGCACATTGTTGATGACCAAGAACAGTAAGATCCTCATCGATTGCGGTCTCGATCCATCATCCGACGCATCACCTTATTTCAACGTGCCCGAGATGAAACCCATCACGGACATCGATGCCGTCGTCATAACTCACGCGCACATGGATCACTGCGGTCTGTTGCCCGTACTCTACAAATACGGATTCGACGGACCGATCTATTGTACCCCTCCCACGAGGGACCTCATGGCGTTGCTTCAGTTGGATTCCATCAAACTGATGTACGGTGAGGCCAAGAAGGCCCCGTTCGATGCATCCGATGTCAGAGGGGAGATATTGCATGTCATCCCCTTACAGTATGAGAAGACCACGGATATCGCACCCGATGTGAGGCTCACATTCTACAACGCGGGACATATCCTGGGTTCATCGATCGCTCATTTCAACCTATGCAACGGATTCCATAACGTGGCGTTCACGGGAGATACGAAGTATGAGAAATCATGGCTGTTCAATCCCGCCAACACGAGATTCATTCGTTTGGAATCCATGGTCATGGAGTCCACGTACGGTGGGCACAACGATATCCAACCCAGCAGGATGGATGCATCCGAGGAGATGTGCAACATATTGCAGAGGGCCACCGAGAACGGTGGTAAGGTGTTGATCCCCGTCTTCGCTGTCGGAAGGTCGCAGGAGGTCATGCTCGTGATCGAGGAGATGATGCGCACGGGTAAGTTGCCGAAGATGCCCGTATACCTCGACGGTATGATCTGGGAGGCTACCGCTATACACACTGCATATCCGGAATACCTCAATAGTCAGCTCAAGACCAAGATATTCCAACAGAACGAGAATCCGTTCCTCTCACCGATCTTCAAACGTGTGGAGACATCGGACATGAGGGAGGAGATATGTCATTCACCGGATCCATGCATCGTTCTTGCAACGAGCGGTATGATGACAGGTGGTCCTGTAATGGAATACTTCAAGGAATGGGTGGATGACCCCAACAATTGGTTACTTTTCGTAGGATATCAGAGCGAGAATTCCATGGGACGTACGATCCAAAGAGGAAGGAAGGAAGTGTCACTGACCATGAAGGGCGGTAAGACGCTCAATCTCGAAGTGAAGATGAATGTCGTGACCGTGGATGGATTCTCGGGACACTCCGATCGCAAACAGTTGATGAGTTACATAGCGAAGCTTGATCCGAGACCGTCGAAGATCATAGTCGGACATGGTGAGGACCGCAAGTGTGCGGATCTTGCCTCATCCATCTATCAGAAATATAAGATAGAGACGAAAGCGCCTCAGAACCTTGAGACGATCCGTCTCAGATGATGTTCGAGAGACTCACGTCTCTCATCCATCGATGATTTTTAACAGCAGTCGTCGTCGCAACCGCATTCACATCCTTCATCTCCGAGGAGGGCCTTGATGTGTGCGAGTTCGTGACATACAGCATCTATGACGATCATGAGGGAACCGTCTGTGACGAAATTGCAGTGTCTGCAGTCCCCTTCCTCACAGATGAGATTGTTCATCTTGCAGTGTCCGTTCTCACGGTATGCTTCGCTTGCCTTGACTGTTGATGGATCGGTTGTCATAGAAGCGATGATGTACAATGATTATAAAAACATGAAGTGCCGCACTTGCGTGCGGCGGTTGAGGTTTACCAGTTCGAGGCCTTGAGCTCGAAGTACGACTGGGGGTGCTTACATACGGGACAGACCTCGGGGGCCTCTTCGCCAACGTGTATGTGTCCGCAGTTCCTGCACTTCCAGATCGCAACCTTGTCCTTCTTGAAGACCAGACAGTCCTCTATGTTCTTGAGAAGTGCCAGATATCTCTCTTCGTGTGTCTTCTCGACGGCTGCGACACCATCGAAGGCTGTTGCGATCTCGTCGAATCCCTCTTCCCTCGCGACCTTTGCGAACTCGGCGTACATCTCGCTCCATTCGTATTTCTCTCCCTTCGCGGCATCTTTGAGATTCTCGACCGTAGAGGGGACGCAGCCACCGTGGAGTGCTTTGAACCACAGTTTCGCGTGTTCTTTCTCATTGTCCGCTGTCTCGAGGAAGATGGCGGCTATCTGTTCGTAGCCCTCCTTTTTCGCTTGTGAGGCATAGTATGAGTATTTGTTCCTGGCCTCGCTCTCTCCGGAGAAGGCTGTGAGCAGATTCTTTTCAGTCTTTGACCCTTTTATTGATGGCATGCTTAATACCTCCGTTTTAAATCATTTAGCAGATAAATAAGGATTGACATAGAGTCCATCCGACAATTCGTTAAGACGTTTGATGTTCTTGTCCAAGAGGGTGGATCGCACCCTCTCGAACGTTTTCAGTTGAAATATCTCTCGAGGAGTCCCTTGAAGGCCTTTCCGTGCCTTGCCTCATCCCTTGCCATCTCGTGGACAGAGTCGTGGATAGCGTCGAGACCGAGTTCCTTGGCCTTCTTCGCGAGTTCCGTCTTACCCATGGTGGCACCGAACTCTGCGTCGACCCTCATCTCAAGGTTCTTCTTCGTGCTGTCCGTGACGACCTCACCGAGCATCTCTGCGAATCTCGATGCGTGGTCGGCCTCTTCGAACGCTGCCTGTCTCCAGTACATTCCGATCTCGGGGTATCCCTCACGGAACGCCACCCTTGACATTGCAAGATACATTCCGACCTCTGTGCATTCGCCTTGGAAGTTCGCTCTGAGTCCGTCGATGATCTCTGCGGGTACACCCTCGGTGATCCCGACCTTGTGCTCTGCTGCCCAGACCCACTGGTCGTCCTTGACTTCCTCGAAGTTCTCTTTGCCTGCACCGCAGACAGGGCATTTCTCAGGGCAGATATCGCTCTTCACGATCTCTCCACAGACTTTGCATCTCCATGTTTTCATAGATATCACCTTGTCGTTAAACGACTCGATTATTGTGGATATCAATCTTCGTATAAATAGTTAACAATGTTAACAGTGCTTACACGTTCAGCGTCTCTTCAGGAACGAGAAGAACCCCTTCTTCTCGACATCCTTGGGGAACTTCTTCCTCAGGAGCTTGTCGAGTGCCTCCCTTGCCTTGGCATTGTTCGGATCGAGTTCCAAGGCCCTCTCCAGATGGGACCTTGCTTCGGTGTACTTCTTCAGATCGTTCACAAGGAGGATCGCATAGTTGAGATGGAACTCCGCTCTGTTAGGATCCAATTCGATGGCTTTGAGATAATATTCCTCTGACTTCTTGTTGTCAAGGAGTTGTAATCTGCAGAATATGCCGTAACTGTTCAGGAGATCGGGATCCTCGGGATGTCTCTCGAGGAGGTATTGGAATTGCTCATTAGCCTCCCTGACGGTCTTCTTGTCGTTCTTGTAGATCGTGAGCAATGCTCTCCTGGCATCCTCGTTATCCGGTTCGAGATCCGTGATGATGTTGAGTTGCATTATGGCATAGTTGTGCATCATGGCGTTGAATGCGATATTGGCCAACAACATCCTGACCTCTATGTTGTGAGGATCGTTGACAAGGTAGGCTTCCAGTGTCTCTATGGCACCGCTGCTGTTGTTACTAGATGCTTGGTTCCTTGCTTTCTTCATCGCATCTTCGGGTCCGCCGTACATACGGGAGGGAATTGAAAAAACATATTATAATTTGACGACCCTTTTAAAATCAGAGGAGATGTTTTGCCATGGTAGAGAAAACTGAGACAGATGTCAAACCTAAGACCGAGGCTGCCGAGTCGACCGCATCCGAGAGGAAGAAGAGACAGTTCGTCTCACCGCATCCCGACGGAGGATGGCAGGTGAAGATTGAAGGCGGTAAGAAGGCCACCAAGAGATTCTCGACCAAGCTCGAAGCGGAGGCCTACGCCAAGGAACTGGCGAAGAATCAGGGCACCACCGTCATGCGTCAGAAGAAGGACGGCAAGTTACAGAAGAAGCGCTGACCTCTTTCAGATATATCCATTCTTAAGGACAACCTTATATCCTGTAGTGTATAAGGGGTAACCCACTTAGTTATACGGAGGAAGAGAATGGGTGAAGAAAAGGACATGGAATGTAAAGTCCCACTCGAGGAATGGGTGGAAGAACAGACATTCCAGACCACGGATGACATCCAGATTCCTGAAGTGAAGGCCGATCAGGTCATCGGACAGGAAGAAGCAGTGGATATTATCAAAAAAGCGGCATCACAGAAGAGACATGTGATGCTCATAGGCGAACCCGGTACCGGTAAGTCCATGTTGGCCAATGCGATGACGGAGTACCTCCCCAAGGGTGAGCTACAGGATGTCATCGCTTATCACAATCCTGAGGATTTCAACGAACCCAGGATACGTGTCCTTCCTGCCGGAAGGGGTAAGACGATTGTCAACGAGCAGAAGGCCCAGGCCGCGGCTCAGAAGAATCGTAAGAATAACACGACACTCTACATCATCTTCGCCATTCTCGGAATCGCCGTGTTGTATTTCATAATGACAGGGGACATGTCGCTCCTCTGGCTCGCATTGATCGCTTCCTTCTTCATCTTCATGGTGTTCAGGACCCCCGGTGGTCAGAGACAGGAGGTCATCATAGTACCGAAGTTATTGGTAGGTCATGATGCCAACGAGATGCCGCCGTTCGTGGATGCCACAGGTGCACATGCGGGAGCCCTTCTCGGGGATGTCAGGCACGATCCGTTCCAATCCGGAGGATTGGAGACACCGTCCCACGATAGACTCGAGGCGGGAGCGATACACAAGGCCAACAAGGGAGTTCTCTTCATCGATGAGATCAACATGCTCAGGATGGAATCCCAGCAGGCATTGCTCACAGCGATGCAGGAGAAGAGGGCATGTATCACCGGACAGTCAGAGAGGTCATCAGGTGCACTCGTCAAGAGCGAGCCCGTACCGACGGACTTCGTTCTCGTCTGTGCTGGTAACCTCGATGCACTTCAGGGTATGCACCCCGCACTCAGGTCGAGGATCAGAGGATACGGTTACGAGGTGTACATGAAGACGACCATGACCGACAGTGACGAGAACCGTAAGAGCGTCTGCAGGTTCGTCGCACAGGAGGTCAGGAAGGATGGAAAGATCCCGCCCTTCGACAAGTATGCGGTAGGAGAGATCATAAGGGAGGCACAGCGCCGTTCCGGAAGGAAAGGGGAGCTCACACTCAGGTTCAGGGAACTCGGTGGACTCGTACGTGTCTCGGGTGATATCGCCGTTCAGAAAGGGAAGAAGGTCGTAACTATAGATGATGTCCTTCTCGCAAGGAGGGCCGCAAGGAGCCTCGAGAAGCAGATGGCCGATCGTGTGGTGGAAGCGCACAAGAAGTATGACATGTTCAGGACATCCGGTGATGAGGTAGGTATGATCAACGGTCTTGCGGCACTCAACGCAAGCTCGAACATGGCCGAATACGCAGGTATCGTCCTCCCGATCGTCGCCGAAGTAGCACCTTCTCAGAGTAAGAAGGGCGGACACATCGTAGCGACCGGAAAGCTCGGGGAGATCGCGAAGGAAGCTGTCGACAATATCTCCGCAGTGGTGAAGAAATACGCCATCGCGGACATCTCGGATGTGGACATACACCTTCAGTTCATCGGAACATACGATGGTGTCGAGGGAGACAGTGCATCCATAACGATCACGACAGCGATCATCTCCGCATTGGAGAACATCCCGATCCACCAGAACATTGCGATGACTGGAAGCCTCAACGTCAGAGGTATGGTGCTTCCGATCGGTGGAGCCACCGCCAAGTTGGAGGCCGCAGGTGACGTAGGTATCACGAAGGTGCTCATCCCCAAGGAGAACGCGAACGATGTGATGATCGAATCCAGGTACTACAAGAACATGGAGATCATCCTCGTCGAGACGTTCCGTGATGTCATCGAGCATGCATTCGCCGACTGTCCCAGGAAACAGGAGTACATGGACAAGCTTCTCCCGCTTCAGAGGAACGGAGCATCCACCGCCGTCAAGGTCATACCTCCCGAGATCCACGAGGAACACGAGGAGCCGAAGATAGTCGAGGAGACGTTCGAGGAGGTCGTTCCGACCACCTCCGACTCCTCCACGCCCATAACGATCGACGTCAAAGGCGACGATATCCCGTCTCCTCAATGATCGTTCCCTGAAACCGTTTCCCAAACCATTACTTTTTATCTCAGATTCATATAGTAATCGTATGCGCGGCATCCACGGTCACGAGAATGATGCATTGATCATAGGTCGTTTCCAACCATTGCACAAGGGACACCTGGAGGTTATCAAGAAAGTATCATCCGAATGCGAATACATGGTGATCGGTATCGGGAGTGCGCAAGCTTCACACACATCGGACAATCCATTCACAGCGGGCGAGAGGTATCTGATGCTTTCCGAGACACTCAAATCGGAAGGTATCGATAATGCCATGATCGTACCTGTTGAGGATCTCAACAGATATTCCGTTTGGGTCTCACACGTGGAATCGATATGTCCTCCGTTCTCCATTGTCTATTCCAACAATCCCGGGACGAGACGCCTGTTCATGGAAGCCGGTTACGAAGTACGTAAGGCACCGCTGTATAACAGGAAGGATTATTCCGGGACGGAAGTAAGGAAGAGGATGGCCGAGAACGGGAATTGGAGGTCGTTGGTCCCGAAGCCCGTTGCCGAGGTCATCGATGCCATCGACGGTGTGGGAAGGATAAGGTCCATGGGTGATTCTGATGGCGGTATCTGATCTCCATCAATTGATGATCGATAAGGGACTCACATTATCATTGGCCGAATCATGTACCGGAGGTTCCATCGCATCGAGAATAACAGATCTTCCTGGTTCATCCGAATATTTCCTTGGTTCCGCTGTCACCTATTCCAATGAGGCGAAGATGTCGATATTGGGTGTCGATGCTAATACGATATCAAAACATGGTGCGGTCAGCAGGGAGACATCCGTGGAGATGGCTCTGGGTGCATCGAAGGCATTCGGTTCAGACTACGCAGCTTCTATCACAGGAATCGCAGGACCTGACGGAGGTTCTAAGGAGAAACCCGTTGGGACAGTATGGATGACCGTGACGGATGGGACAAGATGCGTATCATCCGTATCGCATTTCAAAGGAGATAGGATGGATATCCGTTCACAATCCGTGGATACATTGATCGATATGATCATCGATTTCGTGAGAGGCGTATTATGAGATATTCCAGACAGCTACCTCTCTTCGGTGACGTGGGGCAGAGGAAGATAGAGAACGCTCATGTCGCTGTAGCAGGTTGCGGTGGTTTGGGTTCCAATGTCATAACGCAATTGTCCTTGGCAGGTATCGGTTATTTCATCATAATCGATGGCGATGTCATCGAGGAATCGAATCTCAACAGACAGTTCGTCCATTGCGGGAACACCGGTTCTAAGGTTAAGTCGATGGAGGATTGGATCCGTCGTAACAACCCCAAAGCGAATGTAAAAGCGATGGATACCCTTCTGAAAGAGGACAACATCGATGATTTCCTATCATCCGCAGATATCGTCGTGGATTGTCTTGACAACAATGATTCAAGAATGTCATTGAATGAGGCATGTGTCAGGAAGAGGATACCGTTGGTACATGGCGGTATCAACAGGATGTACGGTCAGGTCACATTCATAGAACCCGGTGTGACGCCATGTCTATCATGCATCTTAGGAAAAGGTGACGGAGAGAGAATTTCCGTAGGTTCAGCTGTCGCCGTCATCGGATCCCTTGAGGCCAACGAGGTGTTGAAGTATATCACGGGCATCGGTGAGAACCTAAAGGATCAGTTATTGTCCATCGATCTACTCACGAACACAATCGAGAAGGTCCCGATCAATCGCAGGAAGGATTGTCCCGTTTGCGGTCGGATCCATGCCGATCGATGATCCCGTTCCGCCACTCGGGATACTATTAATATCGCCCTTCTAATGTAGAATGCATGGAGCACATTAGGACAGGTAAGGTGAAGGAGGTCTACGCCGTAGATGATGATACTCTTGAGTTCGTATTCACGGATAACATCTCGGTCTTCGACAAGATCATCCCTTCACAGATACCACACAAAGGAGAGACTCTTTGCAGGACAGCGAAGTATTGGTTCACACTCCTCGAATCCAAAGGGATAAAGAACCATTTCATCGAGTATCTTCCTCCGAACAGGATGAGGGTGAAGAGATTCCAGATCATAGAGGATTATGATAAGATCGATCAGACCACGAATGATTATCTGATCCCTCTCGAGGTCATCTGCAGGCATTATGCGGCAGGATCCCTCATGGACCGTGTCAAGGCCGGAAGGATCACTGCAGAGCAGCTCGGATTCCCGAAGGACCATGTGGTTCAGTACGGTGAGAAGCTTCCCAAGCCATTCCTCGAGTGTACCACGAAGTTGGAATCGCACGATCGCGAATTGGACGAGAAGGAAGCGAAGGATATCGCGGGACTCAGTGATTCCGATTATCAGGGTATCCTTGATACCATACTCAAGGTCGATGCCATCATAGGTGAGGAAGCTGCCAAACGTAAACTGATCCACTGTGACGGTAAGAAGGAGTTCGGTTATGATGAGAATCGTAATCTCATGCTCATCGATACATTCGGTACACTCGACGAGGACCGTTGGTGGGACTCCGATGAGTATGCGAAAGGTAATGTGGTGGAACTCTCGAAGGAATTCGTCAGGCAATACTACCGTGAGATCGGATATCACGAGAAGCTCATGGAAGCACGTGAGAAGGGCCTTCCCGAACCAGATATACCCGCATTACCTCAGGACATCATCGACCGTGTGAGCAAACTCTATACAGATATGTACGAGAGGATCACGGGAGAGAAGTTCTGATCTTCCATAAGATCCAGGTTTGGTTCAATCCAATCCTGGGTCACCTATTCTCTGTTCACTGGAACATATCGTCGAATCTGTGAAGTTCGAAACCTTCCGCTTCTGCGCGCATCTCGGCTACTTTCGTGTAACCCGATCTCGAGAACAGTGCATATCTCACGGTCATATCGTGTGTTCTTACCAATCTTGATTTCTCGATGAGATCGTCTATAAGATCCGCATCGGTCAGCTCGTTACGATACTTGCATTCTGCGAACAGCATGGTATCCTCGGATGTTGCCACAATATCGATCTCCTCGGGACCTTTCCACCATCTGCCTACGTTACCGTAACCATGTTTTCTGACGTATTCGGCACACACATCTTCGAAGACATGACCGAGGTACTGGTTCAGATTCGTATCGATATGCCTGTAGGCAGTATCGATATTCGTACTAGTCATATCCTTGTAGGAAGGATATACGAATCTGAAATATGACGCCAATAGCCTATCATCGACCACATAGTGCACATCCCTGGATCTTCCTCCGAAGGGTTCATCCTTCCTGACGAATCCCAGAAGATCCAATTTCGTTAGGATATGAGATACCATGTCTATTTTGATACCAACCATCTGAGCGATCTCCGATGGTGTCATACGACCCTTCGAGATGGCATGGATGACAGAATAGTATGTTGCGGGTTTCCTGAATTCGGTGAGGAACATCAGTTCGGGCTCACCTGCTATCACGGATGTCGGGTTGAGATAGCGGTCCTTGATGTTGTCCTCCAACGATTTATCGGGATCGAATTGTTCAAGATAATACGGAATCCCGCCGACGAGGCCGTAGATGGCCATGGCATCGGTCTTGGAGAAACCGGCCAACATCTTCAGGGACGTCTCGAAATCGAACGGTTGAAGTCTTATCTGTCCCGTGCGTCTTCCATATAACGGACTCTTCTTTCCCATGACCTCGGACTCCATGATGCTCATGGATGAACCACATAGGATGATGAAGAGTTTAGAGGTTCCTCTGACGGCCTCTATGAAATTGTTGATCAGACCGCCGTTGTGTTTCGAATCCTCCACGAGATTGGGATATTCATCGATAACAAGTACCAATCTCTCACCGTTGGAGATCTCCTCTGCTTTCCAAAGTATCCGATCCAAACGTTGAGGGGTAGGATCACCGGATACGAGTTCGTTGAACATCGAGAGGTTGATTGTCTCGTTACCTGGAACGGCTTTGAACATTATCGACCTCTTATCCTTGATGAATTCCTCGATCAATCTCGTCTTACCCACACGACGTCTCCCCGTGATTGGAACGAATTGGAATCTGTCCTCATCGTAGAGGCTGTTGAGGGTCCTAAGTTCGAAGTCCCTTCCGATGAACATGATGGTAACTGGCGATGTATCTATTTATAGATATTGAATTATGATTCAATGAATTGATTGAATTATAATTCAATATAGTTAGATATACTATGAGCCAGATTATCGGATATAGGGGCTCTCATTTCCTTTTTATCACGAATGCCAGTGTGAGGATGGATATCACGAGCAGCATCGTGGCACCGATGAATGTGATATTATCATTCTCGGATGTGCTTGGTGAGGGTGAGATATTCGACAGTACGATCGTGAACACCGAGTTGTGTCCTGCATCGAATGTTACGTAACCCTCCGACGAGTTGTAACGCACATTGCTGATGCCCTCTTTCGATCCATCGCAGAGGACCTTGGCGGTATCGAAACCTGTTTGCACGGGTACTTTCACGCTGAAATCCTTGATATTCGGTGTCTCGATCCTGTATTCCATTGTATTGGAGGTGAAACTTAGATATTCGACCGAGATGATGGTAGATGCATCGATCGTAGTTCCCTTCGGGATTGTGATGACGTATTGCTTGTAGTCATCATTCATGACGATGCTCAGCTTATCTGTGGTAGTCACTGCGTTAACGAATGCGTATCTGTCGGAATTGACAGTGATGACACCCTCGGTCGTCGTAGATTCCGGATCTTCGATTATGACCTTCGTACCCGTTCCTTCGTAAGCACTAGCGTTGTCCTTCGTGACGATGACACCTGTGCTAGTAGAGGTATCGATCTTTACAGCCTCACCTGATTTGCGTTCATCGGCAATGACAGCCTTGTTGACGATGGTTCCTGACACAGTCGAGGTTCCTGTCATCTTCAAAGTACCTGAATTTGTTAGTGTTCCTGTATTAGTGATTGTTCCGTTGTTGGTGATCGTTCCTTTGGAGGTGAACGTCGTTCCGTCCTCGATGGTGACCTTAGTCCCGGATTGGATCTCCATGGTGGCTCCTTTCTCTAAGGTCCCTTTGATCTTGATGGCATCTCCGGATATTGTGACGGTAACGCCTGCTTTAGTTGAATCCTCACTCATGATTTTTCCGTCGATTATGAGCGAACCGCCTGTGAAGGTTATCGCACCATTGCCTGCTTTAAGACCGTTGGCGATGAGTCTATCCTTAGATCCATCGCTGCTTGTTATAGGGCCGGTTATGATTCCGGTGATGGTCGATCCCTCACTCATAGTGAAAGTCCTCCCTGCGAATACACAGATTGTGACCTCCTTGAGTGTCATATTCCCTGTGAAAGTGACGTCACCGTCTACGAGTAATGTATTGATCCAAGCGGCAGTATTATCATCCCCATACGAGAACCACCAGACCCAGTCCCCTTTCTGTGATCCAGAATCTATCTTAGATGTTATCTTTGCATCGACATCCGGATATGTGACCGTGACAGTACTGTTCGTATCCGTCCATATCGATCCGGAGAAGAGCCCGTCAATCTTCAGGCTGGCTTTTTTGTCCTCGGAATGGATGTAGATCCCGCCCACACCTAAAGTTGAGTCCAATTCACAATCTTCCACCTCAAGTGTACATGAATCTGTACTGATACCCGCTGTTTTGCAGCCAGTGATGAGGATTCCATCGATGGTGATCTTAGCCGATTCTTTGATGTTGATGCCATTGAGTGCTATCTCATCCCCCTTGATGATAAGGTCAATGATCTTGGCCTTGACACCATTGTTGAAACCGATGATGTTCTTGAGTACTAAGTTAGATGACTCGGAGCTGGTCGAGACACACGTTATTATCTTTTTGTTTCCTTTTATCGTAAGATCGATATCGGTATTTGTGAACAGGAAAATGTCATCATCATCCTTATCGGTTGAGATGGCGGATATGTCCTTGAGTAATGTGATGGTCACAGCTCCATCGAGTAGCTTAGAACTCTTCACCGCATCCTCGAAGTATGCGACATAAGTAGTTACCGGTTTACCTTCATAGGTTGATGTGACAGTTGCAGAAGCATCCAAATTCACATTCTTGGGTAATGTACCTTTTATGATGACACCCGGGATCGAACCTGAAGTCTTCGGATAATCCTTCTGTCCGATGAAGTTGTTCGTGGAATCTTTTGCGTATCCTATCTTGATGTCGATGGATGCTACCGATTCCCCTACTTTGATACTATCGCCATCGATGATCAACGTCGGCATCTCTCCGCTTCCATCTGTCCATGATGCCATGCTCACACAGACGAAGTTGGAATTGAAGGTACCGCCATTGACTTTTATCGTACCGGCAGTGTCGTTGATCGATTCATTGCCCTTAGTGAATGCCTGAGTGATGGCGGTAATCTGACCGTTGAACGTACCGCCGTTGATGATCACATTACCCCAGGCCTGGACCGCCTGACCTGCTGTGAATGTTCCGCTTTCGATGACGATACGGCCACGCGCTTCAGTGACGACATCTCCATCTTCTTTGTCGAAGTCATCCTGTTTGACAGCGATCCTAGTGCTGCCATCGGTCGTGTCGGTGGCCGATACGTTGATGTCGTATATCGTCAGATATCCTTGTCCGAAGTTCTTTATTATGGTGTATTTGCCCTGATTGTTCACGATACCGCCATGCACTTCGGCGCTGTCCCTTATCGTGAGGGCACCCATGTTGTTGATGGTCTTCTCGGCACTGGAGTATATCCATTTGCCATTGAAATCTAAGATCAATTCTTTTCCTATATCGACTGTGATGGATCTACTGTCTGGGTTGTCGGTGGTTCCAATATCATCAGCAAGCTTCAGATAAGCAACATTTTGTGTTGTCGTGGCATATTTGACGGCGTTGAAGATGTCCGTGAATGAACCGCCAGAGATGTATATCTTTATCCTGCTGGTATCCTCGCTATTAGGATAGATCTTACCGATCGTACCGAGGAATGTTCCAGAATCGATGTTGATGTTGCCCCTCTCTCCCTGAGCACCATCCTCTACCCAAACACAGATGTCCCCATCTATCGTTCCGGTGAAAGTATTATCGAACGTGATGTAGGAGTCCCCGTGGTTCCCGAACATATTGTTGACGATCGCATTCCTACCCTGTCCCATAAGTATCTGGGTATTTCCCGTGATCATCAGGGTATCCTCGCAGCTGGTTATACCTCTCGTGATCTGAGAGGCTTCACTTAGATCGATGGTAACGTCATTGAAAGAGAGGCCCATGTAGTTCATACAGAAGAGTTCGATAGATTCGGCGGATGACCTTACGACGAGTTTACCATAGTTGCCATTCGTATCTGAACCGTTGATGAAGACGCCAGAGTCCTCTGCACCGTTGAGATGTAATGCTTGATTCACTGTTCCTGTTGATCCGACAGCTCCGCCGGTGAATTCATACGTATGACCATTGAGATTCAACGTGATTACATGATTGAATCCCGACCCATCTGCGATCTGAAGGCCATTTCCATTGGAATTTGCAACGAGTTCGATTATCGTATTACTATCTGCAACGAGTGCCGCATTCCAAGCATCTTCCAAAGACTTGTATCCCACGTCTCCGATCTTAGCGACGATCGCATCATCGGCATTCGCATCGCTTTCATCGATAGCGGTCAGCCCAATGAAGGCTACGACGAATACTGTGGATACAGCAACGAATGCTATTATCGCTTTACTCTTACAATCCATTCATTCACCTTCATCGGTCCCTGGTATGGCACATGAGGGAGTACAGTTGATTGTATTCACGATAATCTTTCCCTCATCGAATCCAATAGGTCAGGAATCGGGATTTCCCTCCCCATCTTTGGTAGAAGTTAGAAGTCCTTTGTATAAGTTTATTGGCACCATTCTATCATTTTTCCAGAAAGATAGTACATTTTTCGCGGTTCTTGTACATCCCACCGATGACGTATCGATAGGAATTGGCCCTCGGAAGGGCCGAATAGAAGGGTCGGTATTCAGTCCAACTCGACAAGAACGAGGTCATCGAATTCGGGACAATCGATCTTCCCAAGGTCGCTGACGACGGTCTTCTTCATACCTTTCTTTATACCGACGGGATGACAGTACTCATAGTTCTTACAACCTAGTCTGGCACAATCGATATCATCGTATGTGATGACACTTCCTTCGATGGCATATTTCTTGGAGATGAGTGCCTTGGTGGGGACCTTCGCAACTTCCACGACCCTTGCCTTCTCTTCTATTAGAGCGCAATCGTGTTCGGTATCTCTGAGCTTCACGACCTCGTATTTGTGCCCAGGTTCGAGATTGAAGCAAACCCCTTTCAGTTTACAGTCCCTACAATCGGTCAACGGGCCTACGTAGTAGAATCTGTTCCCGATCTGTGCCTGTTCCTTCCCAATCAATGTTATCAATACCATCGTCTAACCTTCAGATCACCATGGTGGTCCTGGCGACCACCTCTGCCACTCCGCGATCGAGTCCGTTGTCCCCGAGGATAGTGAATCTATCCTTCCTTATGTTGCGTGCCTCCACGAGTGCATCTATGATGTCCTCGTCCTTCAGTCCGAGGTCCTTGGCACAGACAGGTGCTCCGATATCCTTCAGTGCGTTCCTGATCCTCATCCAATCGCCTCCGTGGAGATACATCATCATTATCGAGCCTACACCACACTGTTCACCGTGCATAGCACGTCCGGGGTGGAGTATATCCAATGCGTGGGAGAACATATGTTCTGCACCACTCGTAGGTCTCGAACTGCCGGCAACGGCCATCGATACACCGGATATGATTATCGGGTTCAGTGCTATATGTACACTTTCTTCGAGACCTGGTTTGATGAGCTTGGAATTCTCGATTATGGTGTTGGCAGACATCTCCGATAAAGCGTATGCGGACTTGCTGAAGGATTCGTTCTTGATCCTTCTGGCGAAGTCCCAATCCCTCAATGCGGTCTTGTTCGATATCACATCGGCACAACCCGATACGAGGTATCTGTATGGTGATTTGAAGATGATGGCGGAATCCGCGAGTATGCCCATCGGTACGACGGCATCCACGGATTTCGGACCCATATCGGATTTCAATGATGCCCTTCCCGATGCTATACCATCGTGAGCGACCGATGTTGGGATACTGATAAAAGGTACCTTCATCTGTTTGGCGACCATCTTGGCGATATCGATCTTGCTTCCGCCTCCTACAGCAAGGATGAATCTGGATTTTGTCTCCTTTCCTGCCTTCACGACCTCATCGACATTGGCCAATGTCGCATTGCCCGTCATCTGTACATGGATGTCATAACCCGCATCCGTCATGTATTCCTCGACGGTCCTACCGGCGGCCTTGTATGTGTTGTCCCCCGTGACGATCATACCGTTGTTCGCGAAACCGAATTGATCGCACATATTGGTGATCTCTGGAAGAGTATCGTGCCCAACGATGACGTTCCTCGGGAAGGTCATCGCTCTGAACTTTGGAAAACCCCTATCATCTGACATAAGACAGCACATCCGATTTGCGTTCATCTATGGTTGCCAAGTATTAAAACTGTTCACAGCAATCCGTAGACCGATGAAAGCTGCCATCATTATCGGGAGTGCAAGGGAGGACGGCAACACCGAGGCACAATGTCGTGCAGTGGTGGACGCCCTCGAAGAGAACGGTATAGATGTAGATGTCATTAGGCCTGCGAAGATGGACATCCGTCACTGCACCGGCTGTAACAAGTGCATGGATACGGATTCCTGCTTCATGCAGGATGATATGCAGGTCATCTATGATGCATTCGATGATTCGGATCTCTTCATATTGGCCACGCCGGTCTATTTCTCGGGACCGTCATCGATAATAAAACAGGTCATAGACAGGTTCCAATGCAGATGGGAGTCCGTCGATGAGCCTTATTCGGACAGATATGTGGCTCTTCTCTGTAACGGAGGCTCGAGGAATCCAAGGTTCGAGAATGTGATCTCCATCGCAAGGGCATTCGCCTTCGGGACCAAATGTATGTGGGCCGGCGAGACTTTGGTGGAGGGTACGGATAACGACGAATCCAAATGTTTCAAGGAATCGTACAAGTTCGGACTCCACCTGGTGGATGTGCTCAAGGATCTGGAGTGACGAGATACAGATTGTCACGCATGTTCAGATATTCGAATACACTCCAGTGGAACCTCTCGGAATACGGGATGATGTTGCCATATGATGATATCTCCTTCCAATCATCGAATGATAGACTACCATCGGTATCTATGACGGCGACATCGATGTACCCTATGTCGCGGAGCTCATCCAAGATGTCCTTCATGGATCTGCCGTAATCGCATTGGACCTTACCTTCTGATACGAATAATGTAGGTATAGCGGAATCGGATACGGAGATGATATCATACAAGTCATCGACGGATTCCACTTTGTGATACGGCATCAGTATCTTATCCGCATCGGAGTTGAATGCATCGATTATATCATCTGCATTACGAACACAGGTCATCAGCCATGTGCTCACTCCGCGCATCCTCCATCTCCTCAGGATGAGTGGGTTTATGGTATCCTTCTGTAATCCTTTGACATCCATGATCAGAACAGGTGCTCTGTATGGTACGCGGGGGATGATGCGTTGTTTCGTAAGGATGATGCCTTTCTGTACGATCTCGCATCCGTCGAATCCGATATCTGCGAACAGTACATCCTCATCGGATCCTGTGGTCAAAGGGATCATAGGGATGTGCATGTTCACATCTCCGCTTGGAATTCAAGACTGTCGAGGTAATCGTTCACCTTACCCGATGTGCTTACCTCATCGGGGGTGAGACCACAGATTATCGTTCCCGAGAGATCGGGGACACCCATGGATTTGAGGGTGTTGGTGAGTCTTGACAAAACCCCACCGTATGTCATGTAACCATCCGGTGCACCGCAGGTCAGAAGGATCGATGCCTTCTTCACATCACCGAAGTTGACGAATCTTTGACCGTCCTTCTCGATGACCATCGCATAGAACCTGTCGATGAATGTCTTCATCTGACCCGTCTCCGCACCATAGTATATCGGAGAGCACAGGATCAGCATATCAGATGCCCTGATCTTGTCATAGAGTGGGATCATATCATCGTTCTGTGCACACTTCCCCGTCCTCTTGCATGCCATGCATGCCTGACATCCTCTGATCTGCAATTCGTTGAGATCAACGAACTCGGTCTCATAACCGAATCCACTCAAACGTTCTGCGATCATCTTACCTATGGCGGCATCCACGCCATCCTTCCTCGGACTGCCATTGACTATGAGGAGTCTGCTCATGTTCCGCCGAATGTCATTCAACGATTTATCAACTACCAATAAGTATGAGGAATGTGATGTATTAACGGTGTTTACACAATGGAACAGAAAAAGTACTACGTCTGTCCCGTTTGCGGGAATATAGTCCAATCGGAATTCGCCACCAAGGCAAGTGTGATGTGTTGCGGAGAATCGATGAAACTGCTCGAGGAGAGAACGGCCGATTTCGCTACGGAGAAGCATGTCCCGTACATCGAGAGGGTGGAAGGAGGTGTCCTCGTCAAGGTCGGCAAGGAGACTGCACACCCTATGGAGCCCGAGCACTACATAGTCCTCATCGAGATCCTCGCAGATGGCGTATATATGAGGAAATATCTCAACCCGGGTGATAAGCCCGAAGCATTCTTCGAGACGGATGCCAAGGATATCGTCGCATGGGAGTTGTGCAACAAGCACTACCTGTGGAGATCGTGAACAGTGGTCTTGATGTTGGAATTGGAACTCAGATTGAGATATGATGATGAGAGGATCGCAGAATCCGTTATGAGGGCCGTGGAGCCGGATAACGAGGGTTATGTGGATTCGGAACTCGACGGAAGGAATGTGATATTCAGGATGAAGGCGAAGGACGCCGGCAGTATGAGGAACACTGCCGACGACCTCCTCGTCTGCATCAAGATAGCGGAGGAAGCATCAGGAATCGTCGCTTCCGCTACGGACCTTGATGGCGATTCCCTTCTTGAATGACCTTACCTCATCGTGGGTGAGGATGGCACGTCCCGTAGCAAGGAAGTTGTCATCCTTATCCACGATGATGATCTCCTCCATCGGTCTTATCTCGGGATCCATATCCGTAACGAACTGACAGAACATGTTCCTGCCGTTCGAGACGAACGGTATCGCATCATCCATGGAGATACACCTCATCTTCGGTGACGGGAGGATCCTGAGCAATCTCTGTGCACCTTCAGGTCTGAGTGTGTACAATCCATCGGGAGCTCTCAGGGAGAGGACGTGCTCCCCATCGGAGATCACGTTCCTTATCTTACCTGTCTTCCTGCTCTTGATCAATTCTATCTTGCCTTTGAAGAGTGCTTCTGCGGATTCCTTTCCGAATTGGTAGGTAGCTGTGGCCTTGGCCCTAAGGAGATCGGCATCGTATTCGATCTCGCCGGGTTCGATGTCCTTCTGCTGTCTGACATCGACGAAACCCATTCTCTTGATGAATTCCTCGGTCATCCTATCCACATCCTCAACGGTCTCCCTGTCCCATATTTCGGGGAACAAAGACTGAGCGATGGGATATACCTCGTCGAGGTCAGCGGGCACGGGACCGAAGGGTGATTTCACGATGGGTGTGTATCCCGCTTTCCTGACCCTGTTGAAATCTGATACATAGTGTTTGTTGTATGGTTTGGGTGAATCCTCGAATATCGCGGCCTTATCCGTGGGAGGAACATAGTTCTCCAGGAGCTTCCTGTAGTATCTCAGGAATATCGGCCTTGCCCTGGATTCGGATCCCGTATAGAACAATGCGGCATCGCGACTGATTGGTTCGGTCCTCTCGAGGAATTCCTGATGTTCCTTCAATCTCCTGAGTCCGTTGAGAAGTTCGGGGTGGGCCCTGCATCTCATCTCGGCGAGATCCCAGAGCCTTCCTTCCTTGAGGTATCTCTTGACCAATGCCAATTCGCCGGTGATCTGATACAGGTTGTGACGTGCGATGAGCCTCTCCCTTTCGGATTTGTCCATCTTCTTGATCTCTTCCAAGGTGTGTCCCCTGCATGCGGGACAGTTACAATCAAGGGATTGCATATCGGCTATGCGGTACGTACCGTCGATGAACATGAATCTGTCATCCCTTGCGAACTTCGCATATGATGCCGAGTCGAAGAGGTCGCAACCGAGGAGTGTGGCGAATGCAAGGATCATCGGGTGTCCCGCACCGAAGAGATGGACGGGACGGTTGGGGTTCAATCCCTTCTTTGATGATATGATGACATCCACCAATTCCGTATACCTGTATTGCTCCATCAACGGTACGACACCGCCGATGGGGTGTACATTGATATCCATGTCCGCCATCTTCCTGGCACAGTCCTCTCTCAGGTCCTGATAGACGGATCCCTGAACGACACCGTTGATCATCATATCGCCTTTGATGTCGCAAGCATGCTGTGTCCTCTTCAGTGTCTCGGTTATTGAAGCTGCGGTCTCCTCCTTCGTCCAGAATGGTTCGGTGAAGATGTCGAGGACGGTACCGATATCCGTACCGATGCTCTTCTGGAACTCCACCATCTCATCGTTCGTGACCTCGACCTCGCCGTACATATGACTTTGGAATGTCCCCGAATCGGTCATGATCACTCCCGGGAAGTCGAGCATCTTGTGGAGTCCTTCTGCCTGTGCCCTCTCCTTTAGCGCAGGGTTGTTCTTGATGATGTATGAATTCGTGATGAGTGCCCTGAATCCGAACTCGTCATAGAGTTCTCTGGGCGTGACAGTGAATATCTTTGGATTCACTACGGGTAGAAGTGCAGGTGTCTCAAGTACAATGCCTGATCTGGTCTCGAATTTACCTAATCTGGCGAGTCCGTCCCTCTTTGTTATCTCGAACATCGATGAACGGTAGACATCCCCTGTATTAAATAGGGACGGTCTGTATAATTTTATTAAAACAAAAGTGTGCCAGACAGCAAGGATCGTTGATACGGGGATTTACCCCGTATCACATTATCCTGCCCGCTTCCATGTCCGCGTACATCTTGGCAATGGCATTCTTCATCAGCATGTCGGAGATGTCCTCGATGTGGTTCTCGTCCCAATCGACATCCGAACGTCCGATAGTTGTAATGGGCTTTGCGGGAGAGTTGCATCCACATGTATCCTCATTTGGCTCGAGCATCACGAGTTGAAGTCCATCGAGGATCTGACTCACGCTCTTTCCGTTTATCAATACCGTGTTCCTCTCGATGTCGTCCATCTTCACCATCTTGAAACTGACGGATATGTCGGCCATCTGCATCTCGAGGACGAGGCCTCTGATGTAGTCTTCCATCTGTTTCACGGATTTGCGCCTGATGTCCAAATCGGACGGCGGTTCGGCAGAATACCTGTATTCGATATCTAACATTGCCATAGTATCGTTGAGTATGTGTCAATTGAAAAAACTATGTTTCTCGACTCAATCTTCCTTCTTGAAGCCCTCTCTTTCCTCTTTGCCCTTGTACTAACAAATTCCGAAATTGTTGCACTTTTCACTTCTTCCGGTTCTTGCTACCCG
>R20__coassemble_492_pt1 | contig 28713 bp, 27 predicted proteins | sample R20__metabat2_low_PE_015 | metagenome-assembled genome bin R20
GTCCAGGCGTAACGACATGAGCGAGGACAGGATGAGGGAGATCGCGAAGATCATCGGAGTCGGTGCCATAAGGTACAACATCGTCCGCGTACAGCCCGAGAAGCAGTTGGTGTTCAAGTGGGAGGAAGCGTTATCATTCGATGGTAACAGCGGACCGTTCCTTCAGTACTCATATGCAAGGGCATGCAGTATGCTCAGGAAAGCAGGAGAATTTGAAGAGATCGTGGATCCCTCACTTCTCACGGATCCGTTCGAATTGAGTCTCATCAAGACCATCTCAAGATTCGAGAGCGTCATAGAGCAGGCCGGGGAGAACAGACGTATACACTTACTCCCGGCATATGGTCACGAACTCGCATCGGCTTTCAATCAATTCTACGCATCCGTACCTGTGCTCAATTCCAAGGCGGAGAAGGATGCCCGTCTGACGTTGGTGAAATGTTCGAAGATCGTGCTCAAGAACGTCTTGGATTGTCTTGGGCTCGGTGCACCGGAGGAGATGTGAACATGGAGATCCGTCCCATGAAGCTCAAGGACATCATACAGGTCAGGGACCTGGAGATCATGTGCATCAGAGAATACTTCTCTGAGATCCTGGAGAACAAGTGGGAGGACCTTCCGCAACAGTGGAAGGATGACCTCGGTGCCAGCAGCAAAAAGGCATTCGGGACTTATCTGGAATCCGGATTGAGCTTCGTGGCGGAGGATGACGGTGAGATCATCGGATTCATCTTCGCACAGATGTTGCATCATGTGAACAATGCGGAGAACCTTGTCTGGGTGGAGAACATGGGTGTGCACCCGTACCTCAGACGTAACGGGATAGGATACAAGTTGTTGCGTGCATGTATCGATGCGGGTATGGCGAAGGGTGCAACCGTGATCCACAGCTCCATACAACCCAACAACGCACCATCGATCATGTTGCATAAGAAGTTGGGATTCTTCATCGACAGACGTGAGGTAGCGTTGTTGGATTGCAATGATCATAAGGTGTTACCGAAGGATCAAGGGCAATGAAAGAAGGCCCGCACCGAATCCGGTGCAGAGACCTTCGATATAAGTCGTTTACTTGCGCCTACTACGCTTTGATCCGTCGTAGGTCTTCTTCTCCAGCGACACGGGTGTTGAAGGTTTCGATACTGCCTTGGCACCTTTCTTCTCCTCGGCCATCTTCGTGAAGATCTTCTCTTCCTTCTTACCTTTCATCTCCTTCGCCTTGGCGTCACTGTTCGAACGCATCCTGACGAAGATCATGATCGCTATGATGATGATCGCAACGACGATCGCTATGTATGTGATGGGGTCCTTCCATATCGAGTGGTTAACACCAATGGTCCTTTCGAAGGATTCCGTAACGCTACCGTTCGATACACTAATCGAGACCCTCTTGTCACCGGAACTTCCGAAGTTCCAACTCAATTTACAATCAACGGTCTCGTTGGCAGGTACGGTGAATGTCTCTTCATCATACACCTTCTTGCTTGAGACATCCTTGACGGTGATCGTTATGGTGGACTCTTTACCGGTCTTGTCCGTCACAGGTATCATTATCGTACCGCCGGACATATCGTCGAAGCTCTTGGTGATCTCCATGTCGCCACAGCTGAAATCGGATGCCGCATCGCTCCCCTCGCTGAGGACGATGAACGGTACCAACGCCAACGTCAGGACCAAGGCCAATGTGATGATCTTGTTTACGTTCTTCATGACAATCACCATTCACGTGATGATCTCATCGAGGCGGTCCTGCTCTATGGCCTTCCTGACCTCCATGGCCAATCTCCTGCCGGTGCTCATCTCCCTTCTCCAGAGTGAGTTACCGTACGGGTGACCTACTGCCATATGAACATTCGTTCCACCGCCGATACGGGGTGCCACATCATAGATGTGGAAGTGGAGGTCCTTATCCACACACGTCTGCAGGCAGAACGGTCCGATGATTCCCGGATCGTAGTATTTCTTCGTAGCCTCGACATACTTTTCCGCCAACTCGAACGCCTTGTCAAGCAATGATTCCCTCAATGTCGCGGAGTTGTGCCCGCATACTGTATATTCGGGAAGGATACCATCGTTCTCGAGCTCCACCTGCTGTTTTCCGGGAAGCCTGCAGTATCCGTCCAATGAGGATTCGAATCTCCAATCGATACCCAAGAGTTCCAATTTGGATCCCTTCTCCTCCAACGGGGAGTAGAAGAAATCGAGGTTGAACACGGGACCGATGATGTACTGTTCCATCCTGGCTGATTCAAGGAAGTTCTCCTCGATCACACCATCCCTTATCAGTTCCTCCGATTTCTGACAGAACTGTTCGTAGGATTTGGCTGTGAAGAATCCCCTCTCCAATTTCTTCTGCTTGTGGTGGACCTTGATGATCGTCAGACCTACGTTATCGATATCTTCGGGCTTCTCCACCTTCTTGGGAGCGGGGAGGTTGGCCTTATCGAGGATCCAATAGTAATCCCTCTCGTCACCCCTCTCCTCGGACCTGAGGAGATTCCTGCTTCCGACCATAGGGACCTTGAAATCGTTCTCGACGGCATCGATACCGCAGTATGATACGAAGGAACGGTTCGGGATGAAGAGGATGTTGTCCTTCATCAGCTTCTCCTGTACCTTCGGGTCGAGGATGTTGTTGAACTTGTCGAGGATGACGGTCTCATCCACCACTCCGCGGTATACGCTACCATCCGCGTTGTAGTATTTCTTGAAGTATCTGTCGAAGGTCGCTTCTCTTCCTCTCTGACAGATAGCGACGGTCCTGAATCCCTCCGATGTGGCCCCGTCACACGTATCGAGTGCCGAGTGTGATGCCACGACTCCGATCTTCGCTTTCTTGACGTCATATCCGTCAAGATTCGCCAGAATCTCATCTCTGCTGATCATCTGAATGCCTCGTTTATTGTGTGCCCTATCGCCTATAAAATAATAAGGTAATCGGTCGAGGTCATTGCAGTCCGTGGATGTATCTACTCGATGAGTTCATTCATTATAGGTGACATCCTGTAGCTCTAGGGATCCGCGAAAATTACATCGCAACATCATCAGCCGATCGTTCGTCTCCTTGACGTAATAGCAACTGTAATATTGTCAGCAGATATGTTGCCCTATCGGGTGGGCATGATGCCTTACGTTATGATGAGAACAGGTGGTATCTGGAGGAGGTACCGTAGATGTCGAAATGAGTCCTCATTTGTGACGTCCTATGAATATTGGAGGCATTATGGTCGGGATCATCCACCCAATAGTTGGATGATACATCCAACTCTCGATATTTAAAACGTGGTTTTTCCGATTCGAGATGATGGATGATGTTCTGGATATGCATGATCTGATAGAAGAATATCAGATCATTACCGTTATGACGGTCACGAGGATCGCCGTTCCGACCATATCCATTATGGATGATGTGATCGGTATACAATGATCGTCGGGATCGAGATCGAACTTGACGGCGGATACCGCAACGTAGTATGATAGGAAATTGATCACTGTAGTAGTCAAGAGACCGGATATCAGCACTATGGCCATCAGCTTAATGTAGCCCAATCCCCCGGGCTGTACCACATATGCGGCCGTACCGATGAAGAGGAACGTTATCGTCGCCAGGATGTAGATTATGAGGAAGTTCTCGTACGCCGGACCGTTTGGATATCTCCTGGATTCCAACGTACCGATGTGCAACATGGAACTCAATCTCGATGTCAACATCCCCGACAGGGCGTTACCCTCATTCAGGAATGCAGGCAGAAGGACCAGAAGCACACTGTACTTCATCACAGCGTTCGTACCGTCCTCCACTATTATCCCTGCTGCTATCTCGAAGAATATACAGATCGTAAGTACGGGTGTGGACTGTCTGATGATACGTTTCGCCTCATCCACCCTCCTTCTCTTGACCTTCCTCATCATCAATGCCGTAGTTACAGCAACGGTCAATATCAGTAGCAATATGCAAGCGATGTCGATGAACATCGGATCGAAGTTCAATACCATCCATGTGGCGACGTATATCATCGGAACCGTGGCGATATCCCCTGCCGCGGCTATGAGCGGGGATGTGATGTTATCCACATCCCAATCCCTCTTGTAACCCTCACGTGCGATGATTATGTTGAACACGATGACGATCATACCCGCCAATATCCCTCCGACCAGGGAGATGAAGATGAAAGGTAACGGTCCGATGGTGCTCTCGAAGAATAACTCGATCACCGCCCAACCTATCACACCCATGATCGCAGACAGTGTTAGAGTAAGAACTACAGCCGCTTCGATATTGGATCTCAGCACACTGTTCCTCTTGAAGCTCATCTTGAACGTACCCATGTGCATCGATGTACCGAGACGGCTACCCATGGCACCGAAGATGTTCCCGCGCATACCGATGGCGGAATAGATCATTATCATCATCCCGGGGATGAGTATGATGTATTCCTCCATGCTCTTGAGGAACAATCCTGCCACGAGATCGGCGGAGGCGGCAATGATCAGAGCGATCAGGCCCATGACGAATACCGACCTGTTACGAACGAAGAATCCGTCGGTATTTCTCTCATCGACCACCATAGAAATCACCTCATGACATAGCTATAATCGATTTTGGGAGTGCGCACTTACTATTAATAGGGGACGGTGCCACATGACGAGAATCCGAAAACGGGGTTTGGTCTAAGCCTTATATATTGCGATTCGGATAGACTCTATGTTGGATTAGATATGCAGACAATCGCGTCTACCGGTTCCGATGATTCTGACGGCAGTTGTAGCCGTGCTTTGAAGTTCTTTGGAGGTCGTTATCGATGAGTGAATCCTCAGGTGAATACATGGACCTCGACGATATCGACATGACCGTCCAGGAGATACTCACCGAGATGAAGGACAAGTCCGAGGTCATCGTCGATCTAGCATACGCTTCATTGATGTACAACAGCAAGGACATGGCCGAGAAGGTAAAGAAGATCCAGGATGAGATGGAGGATCTGAAGTATGCGGTCCGTGTGAAAGCCATCATGGCAGCAAGGACGAAGGAGGAGGCCAAACAACTCTCCGGTATCCTTCAGATAGCATCTGCGGCGGATAGGATCGCAAGGTCTGCAGGGGACATAGCCAAATTGATAGATGTGCCCCCGGAGAAGAGGCCGTTCATAACGAATCTGATCAACGAATCCGATGAGAAGTTCCGTATCACCCGTATCTCCGAGAAATCGGACATGGCAGGTCACAGGATAGGCGACCTGGCAGTGGAGGCATGTACCGGTACGAGGATCATCGCATTGAAGAACCGTCACGGATGGACATACGATCCCGATGATTCAGCGAAACTACGTGCGGGTGATGATATCATTGTCCGCGGTTCGGACGGAGGTTTCGAACGTCTTCAAAGGTTCGCATCCGGATTGGAACCCTGGGAGTTCCCCGAGAAGGATGGTGATTGCGAATGATGAACAAGATCGAATCGATGTTGCTGGAATTGAAGGACACATCCGAATTCATGGTCGATCTGGCATATTCGTCATTGTTATACAACAACACCGAGATCGCCGAGGAGGTCATATTCCTCGAAGGAAGGATGGACGAGCTCGGAGCAGATATCCAGGAGCAGTTGCTGAACGTTGCGAAGGACAATCCCGATGTCGTAGCCAAATTTTCGGTCATATTGAGATTGCAGATGGCAGCGGAGGAGATCGCCAATGCGGCGGCATCCATCGCCGATGTCGTCCTAAGGGGATTGGGCGAGCATCCGGTCATCCAGATGAGTATACAGGAGTCCGAGGTGACCATAGAGAGGGCCACCGTGAGCGATGATTCCATCCTCGTCGGCAAGACCTTCGGTGACATAAGGCTCGGCAGCATCTCAGGTATGTATGTGATCGCCATAAAACGCGGCAACCAGTTCATTTATGGTCCGAACAAGTTCACCGTGATCAACGCAGGTGATGTGCTCATAGCCAGAGGTCCGGACGAGAGTGCGGATTACTTCATGGATCTTGCGACCGGTAAGGCCAAGAAGCTATGATTCACTCATACACTCCATACCAGAGTCTGGCGTTGGTGGAGAACATATAGAACACGGCCAAGGCTGTGAACACGATCAGGACATATCTCATCACATCGGTGTAGAACAATCCGAGTATGCTTCCCGCGAGTATCACGAACATGAACATCAGTGTCGCGGACCACATGTACTTCACTCTCTTGAGAAGACCTATCGCAGATACGATGTTCACGACACCTATCAACAATATGCTGTAGGCGTTACTCTCATCGAATGTCAGGAATGATGGAACGTTCGCACCCATCATGTAGGCCAGGAATACGAATACGGAGCCTATGCCGATGATCGTATATACCAATCCCAGCACGCCCATGGTGGTGAAGTCTCTCTCGGGAGTCTCTGTCATCGATACATGTGATGGGAGCATCCGTATAAATCGATGTGCATAGGGTCGCCTAGACGACAATGCTGTGAAGAAAGGACTGGTAGCCTCATGCAGATTCGAACTGCAGTCCCCAGATCCAGAGTCTAGGATGATTGACCACTACACTATGAGGCTGTTGAACGGACTATATCGGACACTATAATAAAACTTTCGAATGAATCTGGGCCGTGTGGTCTAAGTCCTTTCAGAACACCAACTGTACCAACAGCATGTAACAGATGGTCCCGCCTGCGATGGACAACAACATCCTGCGTTTCCAGAGATGCAATCCGATGGTGACGGCTATCGATATCAGTTCCGGAATGCCGTAACTGCCCGAAGTGAATGACACATCACGCAGACAGTAGATCACCAACATGGCGAACACCGCACCCGGGAGGACATTACCGAGATACTGCACATACTTCGGCGTGGGTCTATCGGGATTGAACAGGAGGAACGGGATCGCACGCATCAACACCGTAGCCAATATGCACAACCCGATCGTTATGATCTCCTCGGTAGGTGTCATCTTCCGATCGCCTCCGCACCATAGACCAATGGTCTTCTGAGCATCGTCAGTATCAACAACACACAGATCATCGTCGGGACCAGGAAGTTATCTGCACCGAATATCACGAGACATATTATACTGGCAGCAAGACCCACCCACTCGGAGACGTGACGTTTCTCCTTCAGCCACTGTTCCATGAATATGACGACGAACATGGCCGTCATCACGAAACCGATCCCTTCCGTGTTGAACGTGATCAATCCACCCACTATCCCACCGATGGTCGCTCCGCTGACCCAATAGAATTGATTCAACAATGTGACGAAGAAGTAGAACCATCCGCGATCAACATCCTCGGGGATATCTGCGGTGTAGTTGAGACTGAAGGTCTCATCGCATAGTCCGAATATCAGGTAGAACTTCTTCCATCCCATCCCTTTGTACTTATCCAACATGGATATGCCGTAGAACAGGTGCCTTGCCTGCATCATCAGTGCCACGACGAACATATGTACCGGTGCGAATGGAGACAGTAACATCGTGGCGGCCACGAATTCCAGACTGCCTGCGAAGATCAACAGGCTCATCAACATGGGATATACGAAACTGAATCCCAATGCGTTCATGTACACACCATACGCCAATCCGATGAACCAGAATCCTGCGAATATCGGTATGGTACGTGGGAATGCGCATTTGAACGCCTTCACTATCGTCTGATGATCTGCCATGGTCGCACTCTTCAGCGCACCGATACAAAGGCGATATAATAATCCCCACTTCATATGGTGGGGTGTAGAATGGAAAGTGTTTGGATGGGGACATGCCCCATTCAGTTCTTGATGACCTCTTCGACCTTCTTGAAGATGTCCTCGATGCCACCCTCGTCACCTTTGATGGTCACGAGCTTTCCCTTCTTGTCGTAATAATCGATGAGGGGGAATGTGTTCTTCCTGTAGACATCAAGTCTGTTCTTGACGGTCGCTTCCTTGTCGTCATCCCTCTGGTAGAGCTGTGCACCGCATTTATCACAGATGCCCTCTTTCTTCGGGGGTTTGTTACAAAGGTTGTATACAGCTTTACAATCGGGGCATGAACGCCTCTGTGTGAGCCTCTGTACTAGGATCTCATCAGGGACATCGATGTTAAGTGCCAGATCCACATCGAGGATCTCTCCCAATGCATCCGCCTGTTCGATCGTCCTCGGGAATCCATCGAGGAGGAACGCACCGTTGAGTCCGTCGATCTTCTCCTTCATCATTCCGATGATGATATCGTTCGGTACGAGTCCTCCGGCGTCCATGTATTCCTTCGCCTTCTTTCCTAACTCGGTACCATTCCTTACTGCCTCACGGAGCATATCTCCGGTGGAAAGGCTGACGAAACCCAACCTGTCGCAGAGAATCTCCGCTTGGGTGCCCTTACCTGCTCCAGGAGGGCCGAGAAGTACGATCTTTGTCTTCATGAGGTTGGGATGGACAAGTTACTTATTACACCTTTGTTCGACGCTGGCCTCAGGTTCATTACGACATATGACGAATGTGGGGAAGTCGATAAATACTCTGCATGTGATATCATATATGCGACATCCGATAGGTCATACATCGATGACCGGAGGATGTATACTTCGATCATCCGAGAATAGAATCGATGTATCGGAGTGCCAGAGACTTCTTTTCGCTGTGACTTTCCATTCTTATCGCAACAGGATGGTATGGTCACGCGAAGGACGGCTCTGAACGACTGCTTTATAATAGAGCTAGGTATTAGAGTATGATGTACAGGTGATATCCGTGGACCAGAAAATAATAGACAGTATCGAGAAGATAGTCGGTAAGGACGGTTATTCGACAAAGGTGGCCGATCTGTATACGTACGGTTTCGACGCATCCGTATTCCACACGACCCCAGAGATAATCATACAGCCCAGGTCCACCGAACAGGTATCCGAGATCATGAAGATCGCCGACGCCAACAAGATACCTGTGGTGCCCAGAGGAGCAGGTACGGGCCTATGCGGTTCCGCCGTTCCGATCAAGGGCGGTATAGTCATGGACATGAGCAGGATGAACAAGGTCCTTCAGATCAGTGTAGGGGACCTTTGGGCCGAGGTGGAGGCAGGTTGTGTGTACAACGATTTCAACGCAGCCATCGGCAAGTATGGTTTCTTCTTCCCCTGTAACCCCGGTTCGGCGGAGGCATGCGAGATCGGAGGAATGGTCGCCGCTAACGCTTCGGGAATGAGGGCGGTCAAGTACGGTGCGACAAGGGATTTCATCCTTGGATTGACATTCGTCAAGGCCAACGGAGAGATCGTGAACGCAGGTACGAAGACCATCAAAGATTCATCGGGATATCAGTTGGCCCGTCTCCTCTGCGGAAGCGAGGGTACATTGGGGATAATCACGAAGGTCACGATCAAGCTCTTGGCTAAACCCAAATCGACGGCATCGTGTCTCTGTTCGTTCAATTCCGTCCATGAGGCAGGTAAGTGTATCTCCGCGATCATAGCGGAACCGTTGATCCCGGCATCATGCGAGCTCATGGATTCGGTATCGATCGAGGCTGTGAACAACTCACAGGGTAACCCGCTCCCCGATTGTAAGGCATTGATCATCGTGGAATGCGACGGTGAGCCCGAACAGGTAGAGCGTGACCTCAAGACGATCGAGAGGATCGCGAAGAGTCTCGGTGCCACAACTGTGACTGCTACACACGACAAGAAGCAGATCGCAGCATGGACATCCGCAAGGAAATCGGTCATGACATCATTGTCCGCATTGAAGCCCGGATTCTCATCCGTCTCCTTAGCGGATGATATGGGTGTACCGGTCTCCAAGATACCCGATGCGGTGTTGGAATTCCAGAGGATCGCCGACAAGTACAGGGTAACGATCGCGACATACGGTCATGCTTCGGATGGCAACCTCCACACGAAGATGCTCCTGAATCCCGTCGATAAGGATGAGTGGGACAGAGGTGTGAAGGCGGTTAGCGAGATCTTCGACGTATGCATCAACCTCGGTGGTACGGTCACGGGAGAGCACGGTGTCGGTATAGCGAAGGCACCCGATTTCCAGAAGGAGAGGGCGACGGAGCTTTCGACGATCAAAGCGATCAAACACGCGTTCGATCCCAACAACATACTCAATCCAGGAAAGCTTGAGCAGTGGGAGGGTTCCATCCTCGGAAAGGTCCCGCTCAGATACCCCTGTAAAGAGTATATGTGAGACCGTTGTGGGCCTTAGGCCCACACCTTCAAACCGATTATCCATTTCTTATCATCTTGTCCATCCCATCACGGATCCCCGGTAATTATTTAGCAGCAGAGGAAAATGTCAACGACACGATCCTGTAGCGTCGGATGACAATCTGGGAGATGGTCCTACCGCGCTCATGTATCCGGAATATCGGGTGAGACGATGGATGAACAGTTGCTATATCCTGGACTTTGCAGAGGCTTCATAGACTCATCCGTATCGGCCGATGAATCGTTGACCCCGCAATTCGTCACCAATGACTATGAACGCGGGGAGAAGGTCATCACATCCCTGAAGAACAGGATGTCCACCTGTGATTCGTTCATGTTCTCGGTCGCATTCGTCACATATGACGGAGTCAACGCTCTTCTAAGTGAATTCAAGAATCTCATGGACAGGGGCGTACATGGTAGGATCGTTGTATCACAGTATCAGAACTTCACACAACCTCAGGCATTGCGCAGACTGATCGAGTTCCCAAATATCGAGTTGAGGATAGTGACCGAGGACAGGTCGAAGATGCATTCCAAGTGCTACATATTCGAGAAGGGCGGGGACTATGAGATCCTGATCGGAAGCAGCAATCTGACGAACAACGCATTATGTTCCAATTGCGAATGGAACGTCCTTCTCAACTCCAATTCCTCCGGTGAGATCGCCGAGGAGATATTATCGGGATTCGGGAAACTCTTCGATTCGGCCACACCCGTAACGGAAGAGTGGATACGCACGTATCAGGAGGTCTACGACGATCTCAGGGATTATCGCAAGAGCATTTCCACCGGAATAGTACCGGATGTCAAGAAGGAGATCGTCCCGAATGTGATGCAGGAAGGGGCATTGTCAAATCTGAAACGCATAAGGGACGAAGGAGGAAAGAGGGCATTGGTGATATCCGCAACGGGAAGCGGGAAGACGTACCTCGCAGCGTTCGATTCCAAGAGATACGGCGGGAGGTTCTTGTATCTCGTTCACAGGATCAATGTCATGTCCAAATCCATGAGGAGTTTCAGGAAGGTCATGGGTAACACCCGCGATATCTGTCAATTCGATACCTCCGTAGGGGACACGGGTGCCGATTGTCTGTTCTCCACGGTACAGACGATGTCCAACCCGGATGTGTTGCATTCGTTCGCACCCGATAGGTTCGATTACATCCTCATCGACGAGGCACATCATGTAGGTGCCGAGACATATCAACGTATCATCGATCACTTCACACCCAAATTCCTTCTCGGGATGACAGCCACACCCGACCGTTCCGATGGTTATGATATCTATTCGCTATTCGATCATAACATCGCATACGAGATACGTCTGAAGGAGGCCTTGGAATACAATCTCGTCTGTCCGTTCCATTACTTCGGATTGTCGGATCTGACACTAGATGAGGAATCTGTGGAGGATAAGACTCTGTTCAACAAGATAGAGTTCGAATCAAGGGTGGATCACATACTGTCCGAGACACGTTTCTACGGGAACGGTGGTAAGAGATTGAAAGGTCTCGTATTCTGTCAGAGCGTCGATGATGCCAAATCATTCTCCACGGCATTCAACCGCAGAGGGTTGAGGACCGAGTGGGTCTCCGGTAAACTATCGCCGGATCTGGTGGAGGAACGGATCGAGAGATTGGAGATGGAGGAGGGAGAGCTATGTTTGGATTATCTTTTCACCGTGGATCTCTTCAACGAAGGGGTCGACATACCCTCCGTCAACCAGGTGGTGATGCTCCGTCCCACACAATCACCCATCGTATACATCCAACAGTTGGGAAGGGGACTGAGGAGGGATGATGACAAGGATTTCCTCGTCGTTCTGGACTTCGTGGCGAACTATGAGAAGAACTACAACATACCTCTGGCTCTTTCCGACGATCGTTCATACAACAAGAGCGAGGCGAGGAAGTTCGTCGCCGCTGGGGATTCCATGGTCTATGGTAATTCCACCATAAGTTTCGACGAAATCACGAAGAAGAGGATCTACGAATCCATAGATAGGGCGAGTTTCAAGGATGCGGCCATACTGAAGGACGCATACAACGGTCTCAGGAACAAGATCGGTACCATCCCCGAGTTGATCGACTTCAGGAGATACGGTTCAGTGGACGCTTTGAAGTTCATCGAGAAGTGGGGCTCATATCATGAGTTCCTCTCGAAAGGTGAACCTGATTATGATGTCACATTCTCGAAGGAACAGGTCGATGTCCTGAGATATGTCTCTAAGATCATCGCTCCCGGAAAGAGATCGTTGGAGATCCTTGCGTTGGAAGCCCTGAATGACGGTTGTGATGATTTCATCGGGTTCATACACTCATTGCAACCGAAGATATCCGACAACGCTCTGAGGAACATCATCGGTGTTTTCGACGGTTCATTCTACAACAACGGCATCGCCATCCTCGATGGGAATCGCACATCTGACTCATACCGTTCCATGTTGTCGAACGAATGGTTCAGGCGTCACATCGATTGGCTGATCGCTCTCGGGAAGGATAATAATGAATTGTTCTACAAGAGCACGTATCGCGGTACCGACTTCGTCCTGAACAGGATGTACACATACGATGATGTCTGTCGCTTCGGGAATTGGGTGAAGAATGTGAACGCACAGAACATCGGCGGTTACAAGTACGACGGGGACAGCAACACATTCTGCGTATTCATCAACTACAAGAAGGGCGAAGGCGTCGTGGAATCACAGAGATACGACGATCGCTTCGAGAATCGCAACACATTATTGGCATTATCAAAATCCACCGAGGATCGTAACGCGAAGAACATGTTGCGTGTGAGGTATCATAAACAGAACGGAACGACCATCCACCTCTTCATGAGGAAGAACAAAGAGGATGAGGGTTCCAAGGAATTCTACTATCTGGGTATGATGGATTTCATCGAGTTTGTAGGTGACGGGAAACCTGTCGAGATAAGATATCGTCTGCACAATGAGGTGCGTTACGACATATACGAATACATGACGATGGCGGATTGATTCATCCGAACATGATGATACGAACGATGATCAACAAAGCTATCGACACACCGATCATCACACCGTAGATCGCAGGATTCCATCTCAGGATCTTACCACCGTCGAGAGGACCTATCGGGAGCAGGTTGAACACTGAGAGGAGCGCGTTCAGGTATGCGAGCACCAGGAATATTGCACCAACCTTCGAATATGCCCCACCGAAGAGTATAGCGATTATCAATGCTACCGCACAGAGACCTATGTTCACGGCAGGCCCTGCAACACTGATCTTACCGTTCTGTTCCTCCGTTATGTATCCATTGATGTAGACCGCTCCGGGCATCGCGAAGAGGAATCCCAATATCGATGACACGAGACAGATCAACAGACCGACGGGATACATCCTGAATTCGGACCATGCACCGAACCTCTGAGCGGTGAACTTGTGTCCCATCTCATGCATCATGAAGCTCGTTATGACGAATATGAAGGATACTCCCAACCAACAGAGGATGTTGATCGCATAGTTATCGCTGAAGAAATCCATGTTGTTCCTGTACAGGAGTGTGAACGATACGCTCAGCACTAGGATGGCGATGGAGATGTCACGTATCTCTATCTTGCTGAACCTAGGTTTCCCGAAACCGGGATTGACATGTCTGACCCCTGGCGTATCCATATTCTTCTCTGGGCCAACTGTGATATCTTATTATAATGTTTACCACTCTCGACGATCATGGCTTCGGGTAACGTATCACACGGGAAGGAGAGATGCCTGTGGTGTGACGGATGCGGCACTTTGATACTCGGCAAGAGGTGTGCATGCGGCGGAACACCCAGGGAATTCGAGATCAACAGCCCGGGCGATATCAGGCCATGCATGGGTGAGGGTGTGGACCTCATCCTGAGGATGTTCGAAAGGACGTTCGGTACGTGCGAACCATTGATCGGTAAGATGATCTTCCTGAACAAGGTGCCTGGGGAGGATAGGACCGATGAGATCATCGCACATGGTGATGTCCTTGCCATATTGAGATTCGACCTCTCCATCAACGATTATGTGCTGGAGATAAGGCAGGCCGGTGCGGAACTGTTCGATCAACATGCGAAGAAGAACATCGTCACATTCGGTTCCATGTCCGGTCATCTGAAGGGGAAGAGCATCCCCGGTGCGAACATCAAGGGCATCATAGGGGAATTCTCTACGGGTGAATCCCTCATCCTGAGGAAGGGAGAGAAGGTAGGAGCAGGTATCGCTTTGGGATCGAGCTCAGAGCTATGCGATATGGAGAAAGCCGTCAAGATCAGGGATCTCGATAATAAGAAGGATCTACCATCATCACCCGATTCGGATAGAGAAACATTCGTCAGATGCAACAGGGAACATCTGAAGAACATCGAAGGTAACGCCGTCAGCGACATACGTTCATTCATCAAAGGTAAGGCTCAGCCGATCACGGCATCGTTCTCCGGCGGTAAGGATTCCTTAGCAGCTCTCGGTATAGCGATGAAGGTCACCAAGGATATCGAATTGCTATACATCAACACCGGACTCGAGTTCCCCGAGACCGTAGAATATGTCAAGGAATTCGCCGAGAAGAACGATATGAAACTTCACATGGCCAAGGCGGATGATGCGTTCAAGGAGAATGTGGATACCTTCGGACCTCCTGCGAAGGATTTCAGATGGTGCTGTAAGGTTTGTAAATTAGGCCCTATCACGGATACGATCTCGAAGGAATATCCTAAAGGCACAATAACCGTCGAAGGGAACAGGATGTTGGAATCCTTCGCAAGATCGAAGATAGGCTTCGTGACGAAGAATCCCTTCGTGCCGAATCAGATCAATCTCAATCCTGTCAGGACATGGTCGGCCGCGGAGATATGGGGATACATTTGGATGAAGGGTCTTGAATATAATCCCCTATACGAGAGGGATTTCGAACGTATCGGTTGTTATCTGTGCCCATCATGTCTCGCGAGCGAATGGAAGAACACCGAACGCATCCATCCCGAATTGCACAAGGATTGGATGGATTATCTGTACGCTTATGCCGAAGAACGCGGTCTGCCGAAGGAATTCGCGGACATGGGATTCTGGAGATGGAAGGTGCTCCCGCCCAAGATGGTCCGTCTCGCAGAGGATATGAACCTGAGGACAACGCCCAAGAAGGCCAAAGGTCCTTCAATGAAGATGTTGAAAGGTGCATCATCATGTGCAGCGGGAGGATATTCCGTGGAAGCTATCGTAACGGTCCCCAGAACGAGGGATTTCTCTGCGGTGGAGGATGCTTTGAGGACGATAGGTGACGTTCGTTATTCATCCGAGTTCGAGATAGCCCTCGTGAAGACGAGGGATGGTACTGCCAAACTCTTCGGAGGCGGACAGGTATCCATCACATCCAAGACCTTGGACGGTTCCAAGGAACTGTTCGAACGTTCCGTGAAGGCATTGCTGAGGGCACAGATGTGCACCTCATGCGGAATCTGTGAGAAAAGATGCCCTCGTCACGCCATACGCATCAAGGATGGGTTGCACGTGGATAGGGATAGATGCAACTCATGCGGCGTATGCGAATCATCATGCATGGTCGCACACTATTACGATAAGATCATCTGATGTCATCTCGTATCATATCTATCGACCTATAGGCCGTCTGGAACACATCATCGAAGACGATGATGCGGGAACGAGCACATCAGTAATGATTATAACATGAACCCAATATTGTCATGTCATGGATACAGGTCTGGCGATAGCGGCAGTCATAGGCCTAGGTTCCGCGTTGATATTGATGTATGCGGTACTCAGGAACTATACGTACCCCAAGATAGAGGAACCATTCTTCAGTGACCCCACTCTCTTCAAGCTATTCACATTGGGATTGTTCGAAGGGACCTTGTTGTTCGTCCTGTATACCTATCTTTGGCAATTCTTCACCGTAACCGGCCTGGGATTGCTCGTGGCCATCCTCTTCGGTGCGATCATAGAGTTCGCGAAGCTCATATCCCTGAATCTCAGGAGGTTCAGTGGCATATCCGATACGATATTCTACGGATTCGGACTCGGTCTCGGACTGGGAGCGGCCATGGCATTCGGTATGGTCTACTATTGGTTACAGGGTGACCTCGATATCGTATCGGGCATCATGGTCGTGTTGCTGGCACTCCAGTATCTCCTGCTCGGTGCGGCCAACGGAGTGATCGTAGGCGAGGGTGTGGCAAGACGCAGACCCACGGAGTTCGTGTTACAGGCTGTATTGTACAGCTCGATATTCCACTTGATGATCATCCCGTTCTACATGGCGATAGACGATGTATGGATTAAATATCTGGCACTCATCGCGGCATCCGCTCTTACGGTGTACATATTCTATCGTGCGGTGTACAGGAGATTACCGAAGGTGGTCGATGATGTCCTCAAGATGAACGGTAAGACACGTAACGATATCTACGGATTGAAGTGAGATCAGTAGAACTTGTATCTGCCGTATCCGACCTCATAGACCATGCATTCATCGAGCATGGTCTTGAGGTACTTCTCCCCCTTACCGGGAACGAACCTCTCCACATCCTCTTGGGTGAACGTACCTTGGATGTCGGTCAACCCTTTGGCGATGACCACCATCTTATCCTTGATGTCGGTGACATTCTCCACCCTATATTCGAGCGATGACATCGGATCGATGTTACGGTCGATCCTCTTCTTCTCGATCTTGATGCCGGACATGGATGTCAAGGCATCCCTGACGACATTCTGATCCTTGTCCTTGAAGAGGATGTTCATGTCCTTGGTATTCGCTTTGCAGTTGCAATAGGGACACTTGGTGACATCATCGTACAGGTCGATTATCCTGTGCTTCCCACACTCGGAACAAGTGATTATCCCGTACATGTCACTCATAATCCGTGAAGACCAATGCCGCAAGGCAACATCCGTAGTGATCGGTGGGTATCTGGAGTTCCTCCAACACGTAGTTGACCTCCTCCAATTCGATCTCCCTGATCCTGGCCATCTCCTCCATCTTCCATCTGAGATCGGATCTCAGGGATTCCTTGGAACCGTGGAGATGTCCCTCGGCTACATAACCGCCCTTACCATCCTTCCTGAATGCGTAGGCGATACCTGCGGAGATCATCTCTCCTTCCGTACCTCTCATCTGAGCAAGGACACAATGTGTGACAGCACCCATCGGGAGCTCCTTCCTATCCGTCCTCTTCGCACCGATGGGTATCACCGATGACACTGAGACGAGATTCTGCTCACCGATGCCGGCATTCGCAAGTGCACGGTCGAACGCATTCAGACCGGATACCTCGCTCACTGCCGAACTCGATGTAATGAAGAATTGTGTTGGCACTAGGTACATATCTGTACGTAGGATGAACCCATATTTAACGAGGGACTTCATCCGTAGATGTTGTCGCTGTCGTTGCGTATGGGTACCGTGAACCTCTTCTCGATATCCTCCGCTTCCTTGTACAGCGGTTCTGTATCTATCTTCAGTTCGGGTAGCATCTTCGCCAAGGGTTCCATTATCTTGGCGGCACCCCTCGGGTCGGGCATATCCTGTTTGGCAGAACCCAATAACGTTATGACATCCAGGTCCTCATCCACGGCCTTCACCAGGATCATACCCGATAGTCCTCTGACCATCCCTTCATCGAAGGATTCTATACCGTAGGTCTTCATGAGCTCTCTCGCCCTCTCCGTGGAACCGACACCTATGATATCGTATTGATCGGGAGTGAACTGCGGTATCCCATCGAGTGTGATCACGGTATGGACATCATTGTCGAGGCACCATTGTACCACCATATCCGCCAAGGCGGTGAACATCTCGGTCTTCGGGACGAACTCGGATGTAATGACGACGATATCCTCACAATCGATCCCACCGTCATCCTTCACGTTCTCCCTCGTCCCCATGTAGAATCTCACCGGAGGCATGGGTATCCCGTTCTGGACCACGGCATACGGCGGGAATGATGGAGATGTGATCGATGCTATCAGATCCAACTCCAATTCCTTGGCGAGGAAACTCGTAGCGATGGAACTTATGAGCCCGAGGCTGGGGAATCCTACGATGGCCACAGCGCTGTTGAGTCTCCTGTCGGTGTATTCGTGAAGGGTCAGTTCATCCATACGCACCTTATTGTGGTAATGATATTAAGCAGTTCTACAATAGACCCGCTATGGTCAATGAATCGATCTCCATGGAATACACCTCCGCAGGGATACCGGTCATAACGGATACGGTACCCGGTTGCAGGAGTTCAGGATATATGGTCGCCGTCAACACAGGATCCAGGGACGAGCATCCGGAGATATTCGGATTATCTCATCTGCTGGAACATGTGGTGTTCAGGGCGACCAAGACACGTACATCCTTCCAGATGTCCAAGGAGATGGAGGGCGCGGGAGGGGAGATGAACGCATTCACCGCCAAGGAGATGACCGCATTCTACGGCGTGACGATAGACAGTACTGCTAACGTTGCGAAGGATCTCGTCGCTGATATCGTATCCAATCCTCTCATCGCCAAGGACGATACGGAGTTGGAGAAGAAGATCGTCCTCCAGGAGATCAGCATGTGCGAGAACGATCCCGAGTCATACATCCACGATCTCTTCGATGAGGTGATATGGAAAGGTCACTCATTGTCGCAGGGAGAGGCAGGTACGAGGGAGATCGTCAAGTCCCTTACGAACGACGACCTCCGTGAGTATTACGAGGACAGATACAGGATACCCAATCTCACGGTATTTGCATGCGGTTCCGTGGACAAGGACGATGCACTCAGATGGGCGGAGGAGAACTTCGACGATATGTCCGGAGGAAGACCGAACCCCAGGAAGGCACCCGTGTTATCGGGTTCGGCATTCAAGCACTACAAGAGGAAGGAGGAGCACTGCTATGTTGGGATGGGATTCAGAGCCTTCGATGCGAAGGATGACGATATGCCCGCACTCACCATGCTCAACGGTGTCCTCGGCTCGGGATCATCCTCAAGATTGTTCCAGGATGTGAGGGAGGAGAAGGCTCTTGTCTACTCCATCTACAACTATGTGGACCAATACACCGATGCGGGCAGTATGGGGACATACATGTCATCCACCGAGGAGAACGTCCTCGAGGCCATAACCACCACGGCCAACACATACAAGGTCCTGAAGGACGGAGGATTGACCGAAGGTGAGCTCCAAAGGGTCAAGAACCTTGTGAAAGGAGCATTGATCAGGAGTATGGAATCCACGAGTCGCAGGTTGTACGGACTCGCGAAAGGTACGATGCTCATAGGCAGACCCAGATCATTGGAGGAACGTCTGTCGAGGTTGGACGCGGTAACCGAAGAGGATGTGATGCGTGTAGCGGAGAAGATCATCAGGCCCGAAGGTCTGAATGTGGTGATGTTCAGCGATGATGTCGAATCCATGAAGGATTTCGAACCGTCTCAACTCGATTTCTGATACTCTTCGATATAGTGGAGGACGGCGTCGACGGCACTGTCGACCGCCGCTTCCACCTTCTCGGTCATCCCTTCGTGTACCGTTTGGATGTCCTCCACCTCGATGGCGATGAAGGTGACCTTGTCGGGCATCTGTTCCGGTTCCATATCGCGACCGATCTTCATGGCGGTCGCGAGATTGAAATCATGTGCGGATGCGTTGGTTATCGTCGGTGCGAAATCCTCGGGATCGAAGATCATTATCGTACCGACCTCCTGTTGATGGGTCTGTATGGCATCGACGATGATCGCATGCTTGTATCCCCACAACACGGGGATGATATCCAATCCGCCTATGGCCTCCTGACGTGTCGTGACCTTGTCGAGATTCATTGCATCTATCCTGTCGATGACCACGAGTCCGATCGCATCATCCGACATTATCGGACTTCCCAACCCTATCACAAGGACATCATCGGATCTAGGATCACTCATAATAGATTCCATCCTCTTTGGATTTCGTGTATTTGGTGTATAATCCGAGTATGCTGAGGAACAGACAGGGTGCAAGGGCGATCAGACAGATCAGACCGAATCCGTAGATGACGGCTTCTGTTCCGGTGTAGAGCGCGGATGACAATCCCACATAGAACGATGACAATATCGCGACGGACATCGGACCTGTCGCCACACCGCCGGCATCGAATGCGATACCGACCATATCCTTGTCACCGAGCCACATGACTATCAGTGTCAATATGAATCCGGGTACGACGATGTATGCGAGGTTGATGTTGAACACCAATTTCGCCATACCTATGGCGACGAATGCCGCTACACCTATCGAGATTATGGCGATGATGAGCCTCTTAGGGAGGACACCATCCGACGAATCCTCGACCTGGTGACCAAGGATGGACACCGCAGGTTCCGCACATGCGACCAGGAATCCCATCAGGAATCCCAATCCGACTATGATGTACCATTGATCCGCGGACATCTCCCCTAGCTTTATTCCAAGACTCGTAGCTATCGGCATGAATCCTGTGTAGACACCCGTGAGGAACACGATGATACCGATACCTGCGATCAGCGTACCTTCCAACACCACGGTCACTGCGGTCCACGAGTATTTCAGGAACACCCTCTGGAATATCACGAAGAATATCATCAGAGGTATCAATGCGGATGCGACACTTATCGTGGAGCTCTTCAGTTCGGTGAACATCAGATCGAAGTCGATATTATCATGTGCGACCGTGGATACAACGGACTCCTCCGTTCCTCCGCCGCTTATGATACCCAGGACAAGGACGGCGAGTACCGGACCGATCGATGCGAGACCGATCATACCGAATCCATCCATACTGTCCTTGCTGTGTCCCATGGAGCAGATACCGATACCCAATGCAAGTAGGATCGGTACTGTGACGGGTCCCGTTGTGACACCTCCGGAGTCCAACGCTATGCCTATGAATTCCGTGTTCCCTGTGGAGTCCATGATAACGACCAACAATATCACAGCGACATATCCTATCGTTATGAGCGCTTTCAATGAGAGTTTGTAGATGATCCTGAATGCTGCGACGATGAGGAACACCGCCACACCTATGGCAATTGCATACGTTAGGGTGGTAGGATTGATGGATGAGAACAGGGAATGTACCTGAGAACCGAATACGGTGACATCGGGTTCCGCCACGGTGACCAAGAAGGAGATGGCGAACACTATCACGATCATGAACATCTTCGATTTCCTTCTCGGGATCTCCTGACCTATTGACGTACCCATCGGGTGGATACCCCAGTCAACTCCCGAGAGGAATATGGTGAATCCGGCGATGACCATCACGACGCATAGGACGAACATCAGGAACTGATCTGTCGGAAGTTCAAGTACGAATATCGCAAGGAAAGCCACCAATAATACGATCGGCACGGTCGATACGATGACCTCCTTGAATTTCTCTCCCAACAGACTCATGCTTGGGGGGTATACGTATGTGCTATTAAATCATACCTAGTCGCGCGCGAATCATCTTCTCAGTTCTTTGATGGTCTTACCCATGTTAATGAAGTGGTCCGCGACCCTTTCTGCATCTGATGTGAGTGAGAGGAATTCCGCACCGGCACTTGTGGAACAGATACCCTCGTTGATCCTGGCTATGTGACTATCTGCCATTTTATCGGTGGTATCGTCGATCATGTCCTCGATCTCATAGGCCCTATCCAACGCTTCGTAATCCTGATCGACATACGCCTTACGGATATGCTGGTACAGTTCGTCTATGAGTCTCTGTACCTCTCTGATCTCCTCCTTCGCGAAGTCTGAGAACTCATCGGATGACACCTTCATCTTCTCCGCATATCCGATGATGTTCTTGGAATAATCGCCTATACGTTCCAGATCGGTGACCGTACGATATACCGTGGAGACGTAGATGCTGTCCTTCCTGTCCAACTCGGTGTTGGAGAGCTTCACGATATAACGGGGGATGTTCTTCTTAAGGTAGTTCAGTTCCTTCTCCTTCGCCCTGAAATCCTTGTAGTCGTTGTTATCCATGGTGCAGATGACATCACATGCGTAATCGAAGTTCTCTATGGCAAGCCTCGACATGTTGACCATCTCGTTCTTCACCTCCATCACCGCGATCGCGGGCGTCTTCAGCATGTACTCGTTGATGAAGTACATGTGTGGCTCTTCATCGGTGATGACCTCTTCGACCCTCTTTTCAGGAAGGATCTTCGTGACGAATGCAATCAGTTGTGAAGTCAGTGGTAGCATGATGATGACCGTTATGACGTTGAATATGGTGTGGAACATGGCCAACTGCGTCTGAGGTGCGTTGGGGAACATGTCTGCGAAGATCGTACCGAATGTACATCCTCCGGATGTCAGCGTTGTGATGACGAATCCTACTATGGTGAATAGGATCACACCGAAGATGTTGAACGACAGATGTATCGCAGCGACCCTTTTCGCATTCAATCCGCTACTCAAAGCGGCGAGGACTGCCACAACGCACGATCCGATGTTGGATCCCATGGTGATGTAGATTCCTTGTTCGAGGTTTATGAGTTCCTGGACGAGCATGACTATCGCGATGGATGTGACGACGGACGAACTCTGCACCAACGCAGTTAGTAAGAAACCGATAATTATGAGAAGTATCAGATTATCAATGCTTGAAAGGAAGTCGATGACAGCTTCGGAATCGGCGAAGCTCGACATCGAATTGCTCATGAGGTCCAATCCGACGAACAGCATACCGAATCCGGCGATTATACCTCCGATCTTCCTTGTCTTGTCATTCTTGGCATATGAATAGATGAAGGCCCCGATACCAGCGAGTGCGGAGAAGATGACGGTGAAGCTCATCGAGTCACTGCCGAACATACCTAGGGCCACGATCTGCGCGGTGACCGTCGTACCTATGTTGGCACCGTAGATGATGGCGGTCGCAAGGGTAAGTGACATTATCCCGGCATTGACGAAACCTATGACGAGAACGGATGTCGCACCCGAACTTTGGATCGCGGCCGTGGTGACGGTACCTATACCCACACCGACCAATTTCTTATCGGACGCCTTCGCAAATAGAGCCTTGAGTTTGGAACTGCAGATAGATTCCAGATTGTTGCTCAACATCATGCAAGCGACAAGGAACACCCCGATACCTGCCAATAGCATCAAAATCGCTGTTATCATAGTCACGGCGTCCATAGGTATCACTGATGATGTCTGTGTTTATGATATTCCGTCATAGTAGATAAACGAGATTAGTTGGTCGATTGCCTCGAACATCGAAATGCTCCAAAGCTGGAAGATTTGTGAGCATTTCATGTTCGTTCGATGACGACATCTATCGATATGATATCCGCATTGCAAGGACGATCGACGATGGACGAGAGTATGATCATATCCATTGGGCCATCCATCACGGGATATCACAATTCCATCGAATTATCCGTCATCTGGAACATCCATCTATCCCGATCATCCTATGGTTCACTGTACACCATACCATCCTTGAGATCATGGGAAACTTAATCTATCTTCTAGATACTCATTTCACTGTGGAAGTCGAGGTAAAGACGTACATGGCCGTCAATGGCCGTAACATCTCAACAAGGCAGTTGGAGGTACTGTCGGCCATAAACAGGCTGGGTAGCAAGACCGCCGCGGCCAAGGAGCTGGGGATATCACCACCGGTGGTCCAAAGATATATGGCACAGATGGAGGAGGTCGCAGGTACCCGTCTGATGGCATCCACTCCGAATGGTACCGAGCTCACCGAAACGGGATTGAGGTTGTTGGAGATCGCGGAGATGATGGAGTACAGATGCGTCGATGAGAGGGGATTCACCATCTCATGCTCTCCTGTGACCGAGGAATTGGTCATGCAGGCCGTATCCAACACCAAGGTGAAGGCATCCATAATCATATCCGACGACTACACCAACGTACGTTCTCTCAAACAGGGTCTTTCCGATATCATAATCCTCGATGATCCGCAACTCCTGAGCGATGTCGACGATTACGAGTGGTTGGAGGTGGGTTATATGGACATGATCCATGTGGACCGCGGTCCATCGTACATCAGATACAGATACGGTGCCCAGAGGATCGCATACGAGCAGTTGGAGCTCATGGGCGTCAAATATTCCGTGGATGCGGAGACATACCTTCTTTCGGAACTGATCAACTCCAACAAGAGCTTCTTTGTCGATGAGTATCTTCTCCAGAGGAAAGGTCTGAAGATCAAGAGCGCGACGGATAAGCGTCTTCTCAGACACTCCATCACAGCCGTCTACAGAAGGGAAGTGAAGGAGATCACACGTATCCTCAGATATCTCCAGTCTAAGCACATGATCTGAGTATGACCGTTTAAGGTAATACTCACTGCCGAGGACATATCTACATTATATAGTATGTTTCAATAATTAGTCATAGGTAATAGACATGGTAGCACCCAACCCTGAATTTATCAGCGAGCTCTCCGCAGCAGGCGGAGAGGGCGCAAAGATGTGCTTCCAGTGCGGAACCTGCACGGCAGGATGCCCCTCGGGAAAGATCACAGCGTACAGGACAAGGAAACTTATGAGGATGGCACAGCTCGGACTCAAGGATGACATCATCTCAAGTGAGGATCTCTGGCAGTGCACCACATGTTACACTTGCGAGGAGAGATGCCCCCGTGCAGTGCCGATCGTCGATGTTGTCATCGCACTCAGGAACATCGCAGTCGCCAACGGCAACATGTACCCCGCTCATAAGAAGACAAGTCAGAACCTTGTCGAATACGGACACACAGTTTCAATCAATGACAAGATCAAGGCACAGAGGAAGGAACTCGGACTCGAAGAGGTCCCCCCGACGGTCCTCGCTAACGAGAAGGCCATGGCAGACCTCAGTGTGATCCTCGAAGCAACAGGCTTCAAGAAATTGGTGGAGTGATTACAATGGCAAAATACGCATTCTTCCTCGGTTGCATCGCACCTCTCAGATACCCCGGTATCGAGAAATCAACAAGGGTCGTTGCAGAAGCACTCGGACTCGAACTCGTCGACCTCAAGGACGCAAGCTGCTGTCCTGCACCCGGAGTAATCAGGGCATTCGACAAGACGACATGGATCGCGGCAGCGGCAAGGAACCTCGCACTCGCAGAGAAGGAGGGTCTCGACATCCTCACAGTCTGTAACGGATGCTACGGTTCACTCTTCGACGCGGCACACGAGCTCGCAGAGGACAAGGACCTTCTCGCAGAAGTGAACAAGATCCTCGCAAAGATCGGACTCGAGTACAAGGGAACCACAAAGGTAAGGCACTTCGCAGAGGTCCTCTACAACGAGGTCGGAATCGAGGCTATCAAGGCCAAGATCACGAAACCCCTCGAGTACCAGGTAGCAGCATTCTACGGATGCCACTTCCTCAAGCCCAGCAAGATCAAGCAGTTGGACGATCCTGAGAACCCCCACATCCTTGATGATCTCATCGAGGCTACCGGAGCAAAGTCCATGCCCAGGAAGCAGAAGACGATGTGCTGCGGTGCAGGAGGAGGTCTCCGTTCAGGATTCCCCGCAAATGCGATGAAGTTCACACAGACCAACCTCGAGAACATGAAGGAGTCCGGAGCACAGTACATCATCGATGTCTGCCCGTTCTGTCACCTCCAGTTCGATATCGGTCAGAAGGACCTTGGATTCAACATCCCCGTCCTCCACCTCTCGCAGTTGTACGGTATCGCGATGGGAATGGACGAGAAGGAACTCGGCCTTTCGGCACACCAGACGCCTGTGGTGCTCTGAACATTAAACAGGGGGCGAATGCCCCCTTTTTAAAATCATAATTCTACAGTTTTGACCAATGGATCGCCGAATCTATGGCATGTCTCCATCCTGAGATACGTCTCCTTCTCTCGGCCTCGGGCATCTTCGGTGTAAATATCCTATCGTATTCCCTTTCGGTGGGACCATCCCACAACGTACCATATCCCGAAAGATGAGCGACACCTAACGCGGTGGCCTCTGGACAATCCGCACACACGATTCTCGCATCGGTGATATCGGCGATGAACTGACAAAGGAAATCGTTACAGCTCGCCCCACCGTCCAATCTTATCATGTCCGGTCTCATGTCGGTATCCGCCGCCATCGCATCTATGATGTCATTGATCTGGAAGGCTATGGATTCCAATGTGGCCCTGATGATGTGCTCCTTACCTACTCCCAAGGTCAATCCGACGATCATCCCACGGGTCTGTTGCTCCCAATACGGTGCACCGAGTCCGGAGAACGCCGGTATGAGATAGCATCCCGCCGTGTCATCGATTGACCTAGCTATCTTCTCCGTATCCCTGACATCTATGACCATCCCGAGTTTGTCACGGAGCCATTCGATTATCGCTCCCGCCGCATAGAACGAACCCTCTATCGCATATTGCGTGTTCCCATTGATGGTCCATGCGACGGTCGTCAAAAGACCATGTTCCGATCTCTTGGGTGTGCAACCTGCATTCATCAGCATGAAACCGCCCGTGCCGAGTGTGATCTTCATCTCACCTTCGGAGAAGCATGATTGACCGAACAATGCGGATTGCTGATCTCCCATTATGGCGTTGATCGGTACGTCCACTCCACGTATCTCGGTGGTACCGAACATATGTTTACATGGATATATCTCGGGAAGCATGGATGGCGGTATATCGAATAATGAGAGGAGTTCCTCATCCCATCTCAACTCATTGATATTGAACAGCATGGTCCTGGATGCGTTGGTATGATCGGTAGCATGTACACGCCTATCCGTGAGATTCCAGAGTATCCATGAATCCACGTTCCCGAAGAGGAGGTCACCTTTCATCGCCTTCTGACGCGCACCTTTGACATTGTCGAGGATCCATGCGATCTTGGTGGATGAGAAATATGGGTCAACCTTGAGACCAGTCCTTTCATTGATGAATCCTTCATGCTCTTTGCGTAATTCGAAACATGAGGACATCGTCCTCTTGTCCTGCCAGACTATGGCGTTATAGATCGGGAGTCCCGTCCTGCGATTCCAGACTATGGCAGTCTCCCTTTGATTTGTTATGCCTATGGACACACAGTTCTTCGGATCCGCCGATTGCATACATTCCGATATCGTCTTCCTGACGAGATCGATGATCTCCATCGGATCATGTTCCACCCATCCGGGTTCCGGATAGTATTGTGTGATCTGTCTCTGCGACATGGAGACGATCTTATCCTCTCTGTCGAATAGGATGCAACGGACACTCGTCGTTCCGGCATCGATTGTTAGCACATATTCGTTCATTCTCCGACCGCCATAGGTGTTGTCCTTCCATCGTATATCTTACTATTAAGTATGTATATCGGATGACGCTCATTCAGAGAATGACGATCGAGCGATGAGGATCGCATATCCCTTATCAGGATATGGCCAGACATTCATCATTATCCTGATTGGATAATCATTGTCTGATTATCCAGAACCGCTTATACTTAAACATATTCAGAACAGTTTATATATCGAATATATATCATCACCTTGCTTCAAATCAAGGAGGATTCTGATGGCAGCAGCAAAGAAAGTCAAGTCTACGTCCCGTAAGATCAAGGACAAGTGGAAAGCAAAGGAATGGTATAAGATTCACGCACCCCGTATGTTCAACGAGGTAGAGATCGGAGAGACGCCCGCAATCGAGGTCGAAACGATCTATGGAAGGACGGTGGATGTTACGGTCCAGGAGCTCACAGGAGACTTCTCCAAGCAGCACATCAAGATGAAATTCCAGATCACTGGAGTAGATGGACACGATGCAAAGACATCGTTCATCGGACACGAGCTCACCAGCGATTACGTCAGGAGGCTCACGAGAAGGAAGAAGACGAAGACGGACCACGTCGTGGACGTCGAGACGAAGGACGGATACGTCCTCAGGATCAAGACCATGTCCATCGCGGACAAGAGGATCCAGTCTTCACAGGAAGAGGGAATGAGGCGTTGTATCGCGGACACACTCGTTGCGATGGGTAAGGAGAACGATGTCTCCAGCATGATCAAGCTCATCGTCTCCGGTGACATGGGCAGGACGGTCGCAAAGGCATGTCATGTCGTCATCCCGATCAAGAGGATCGAGATCCGCAAGAGCGAGGTGCTTTCAACAGGCGAGGGCGAGCCAGAGTCCATCATGGATATCTTCGCAAAACCCGAGGCAGTAGAGGAAGCACCTGCAGAAGAGGTCGCAGAGGCACCCGCAGAGGAATCTGCTGAGGAACCTGCAGCTGAAGAATCTGCGGAAGAGTAAACCAATATATCCTCCTTCAAACATCTTCCCTTCAAACCTATTACACATGCCGAGGTGGCTCAGCCTGGTGGAGCGTCGGACTCATAGGGTCTAAGATGGTCAACAGACCTCTTCCAGGGAAATCCGAAGGTCATGGGTTCGAACCCCATCCTCGGCACTCCTTATCTCAACTTACTTGGATTCCGATCGATGATATCGATCCAGAGATCTTTTGGAATGGTTCGACGAAGTCATTGTGATTTCAGTGACCTCTAATTTACCCCGCCCTCACTGAAATGAGCCTCAAGA
>R20__coassemble_519_pt1 | contig 27817 bp, 29 predicted proteins | sample R20__metabat2_low_PE_015 | metagenome-assembled genome bin R20
TGTCAAGCCTGTAGCGGACTTTCACCGCCTAGATTCAGCCCATGCCAGGCACACGGATTGAGGTCGTTACCTCAATCCTCAATCTATCTTACTCACGAAGAAGATGTTCCCATCCTCGGAATAGCTTCCTATGAATTCATGTAATGTCTCATCCGGTCTCACGGATGAGAACGATTTGATCTTGTATCCGTTTCCATCGTTTATGTAGAATGTGAATCCGGAATCGTTGTTCTTGATCTCATCCGCGAATCCTGTTATCCTTTCCTCATCCTCGCCGATATCGAATGATGCGAATATCAGTATCAGTGCGATGATCGATATCGCCAATACGGAATATCTGTTCATGATCTGAAGAAGGATGGATAGGAGTATTAGAGGACCCTATTACAATTAATTGGTAACATGAAATAATAGGGGGACACCCCTATATTTCCACTGGAAACGATTTTCAGCTCATGCCAATGACGTAGAGTGCAACGACACATGCTGCGATGAGTACGAGACTCAAACCGACTGTTGCCCAACCAGGATGTTTCATCTGAATAACTCCATTGAGATGATTCGATAATATACTACTCCGATTAAAAAGTATTGAAATCGGAATTTATCGAAAACCAGAAAATGGATGACATAAGAGTCATTATATACCTGACTTATCTTTATCGGAAAGGCAGGTTTTACTGGTAAATTTCCGGTGGAATAAGATGATCAACGAAAACGAGAAAAACGAGAAGGAATCGATCTTCGTTCAATACATTAAGAAAAGAAAACAATTGATCAAAGACAAGAAGGTCCTTCAAACGACATATCTTCCAAGCGATCTACCTCACAGGAAGGATCAGATCGATAAGATAGCATCGATCATCTCAACTGCATTAAATGGTGAGAAACCATCTAACATCATGATCTATGGGATGACAGGTACCGGAAAGACAGCTGTCATCAATTACATCGGGAAGGAATTGTACAAGATAGATCCCGATAACGAACGTTGTTACTATCTCTATGTGAACTGTGAGATCATCGATACCGCATACGGTATACTGTATGATATCGCAAAACAATTCATGGAGGATATCAATCAGAAGATCCCGTTCACCGGTTGGAGTTTCGAGAAACTATACAAGGAATTTTACGAGGAAATAGAATCGAGAGGTTGTGTATTCATAATCATCCTCGATGAGATAGATCATATGATCTCGAAGAAAGGTGATGATATCTTCTACTACCTAGCGAAGATCAATGAACATCTCACAAGATCGAAGGTATCCATCATCGGTATCTCGAATAATTCAAAATTCCAAGAGATGCTTGAACCGAAAGCGAAGAGCAGATTTGGTGGAGAGAGTATAATATTCCCTCCTTATACGAAGAAGGAATTGGAAGATATTCTATTCGATAGGATAAAGGATGTTTTCGAACCGAATGTCCTTGATGATTCTGTGGTAGAATACTGTGCTGCACTCGCTTCGAGAAGTGACGGAGATGCGAGGATGGCGATCGATCTTCTTAGGACAGCAACGGATATCGCTGAAAGGAATGGGGATTTTGAGATCACGACAGCTCATGTCAAATCAGCGAAGAGTAGCATCGAGATCGATGTTGTCGAAGAGAGCATCAAATCTTTGGCGACTCAATCCAAGATCCTCCTTCTGAGTATGATCAAGATATCCGAAAGGAACAACAATGTGATGACCACCGGCGACGTTTACAATGAATACAAGAATATCGCGAATATCATCGGTGTACCGGTCCTGACACAGAGAAGGATCGGCGATCTGATACAAGAATTGGATATGATGGGTCTCATCAATGCAAGTGTCAAATCCTTCGGAAAAGCAGGAAGGACTAAGGAGATCAAATTGGATGTTCAGAAAGAGGTCATCGAGCGTTTCAAGAAGGACATTTTATTCAAGAAATTGGATGACTACAGACCTCCGAATCAGACCAAATTGATGTGAATCATTTCCAGTGGAAATATAGGGGTGGGGGGCTTATTCCTTATTCCTTCTCTCCTCTTTCCACAGATAGTAATAGTTGGTTATCACCAACAATGTCAGGAACAGGAATATGATATCGATTATCGCGATGATCATACAAGGCAGACTGTTATCAGGGATCTTATCGACGTTCTTGTCATTGAGATACAGTTTGATACATCCGAACCATGGGATCTCGAACCCTGCGATCGCTTTGATATTCGTCTCATCGATCAATCCGTATGTGGAGATCCCGACCGCCTGATCGAAATAGTAGTTGTTGTCACCACTCGTGAGATATCCGCTGTGCTTGTCCAACTTATCGAGATCGATCGATGCCGTGTATCCTTTCCAACCCAATCCGCTCATCACGAACGTCCCTTTCAGATCGTTGTAATCCTTACTGTCACCGTTATCGTCCGTCCACCTGCTCTCATCGAAATACTTCAACGATGGTGCGGACCATGTTTGGGTATCCTCGTTCCAATTCAACCACAATATGGCACGATGGATCACCGGATTCCCTTCATCACGATAGTAGATGATGACATCCCCGTAATCCCCGAACTTGGAATATCCGTTATGATATCCTTCCACATACGATGTCACGGATCCCTTATCGGGATTGATCATGACGACGATATCACCGGTATCTATGATCCCTATCTTCGATTCATCCTCAGCATGTTGCATACTGCCGGATTCCACGACGGTCAACGGTTTTCCCATTCCGGAATACAAGAATAACGCACCGAACAGCAGTGCGAAAGTGATGAATACCGCGATTACGACCTTAAGGATATCTGTGATATCTTCATCCATCGTTGTGGGGGATTGTGCTAAAGATATATAGCATAAATGTACATTCTTCGTCATCATGAATAGACCGGACAATGATGAATATTTCATGGAGATGGCCTTCCTCGTCTCGAAGAGATCCACCTGTCTCAGAAGGAGGGTCGGAGCCGTCATAGTCCGGGACAAGCATGTCATATCCACAGGGTACAACGGTTCACCGAGAGGCACTCAGCATTGTGAGGAACTTGGATGTATCAGACAGCAGATGAATATACCATCTGGCACTAGGCATGAATTATGCAGAGGGGTACATGCCGAACAGAACGCGATCACACAAGCCGCATACTTCGGCACATCCGTCGCTAACGCAACGATCTACACCACTACGTACCCATGTTCCATGTGTGCCAAGATCCTGATCAACGCCGGTATATCCGAGGTGGTCTACGCCGATGGATATGTGGATGACCTCTCTAAGAAGCTCTTCGCCGAGACCAAGATAAAGGTGAGGGAATACAGGCTCCCAGAGTCTGATTCTTAAATTTTTATCCTATAATAAGGCCATATCCTTTAAGTAATGACTTCACATACCCCACCACAATTAAGGTCGGGGAGGTATATGGGCCGTACTGACATACTTGAGGAAATTAAGAATGCGGAGGTAGCAGCCAACGCCAAGGTCGAACAGGCCGAGGCGGACAAGAAGGCCGCGATAGCCGCAGCACGTAAGGAGTCCGTGCAGAAGATTCAAGATGCTGAAGCACAAGCTCGCAGCAACTATGAATCCGCGATCGCGAAGGAGAAGGACGCTCTCATTGGAAAGCGTGACGAGCTCCTATCTGGCGGAAGGAAAGCAGCAGCAGACATTGATGAAAACATCGATGCTAAGTTAGAGAAGGTCAAGAGCTTCTTGAACGAAGAATTTGAGAGGACATTGAATGTTACTTCCTGAGTCGATGAGTAGGATTGTGATTGTGGGCAACAAATCACGCATGGACGATATGATCGACGTATTGTTCAGCATCGATGCAGTCCACCTGATCGATCATACCACCGGCCAGGATGAGGGTTTCTCGATCGATAGACCCCGTCCGTATTCATCGAAGGCATCCGAGAGGTTGCTAGCGTTGAGGACGACGGAGAAGGATCTAGGCATCAAATTGAAAGGTGTCGAGATGGAACCCATCTCCGTGAAGGATATCGAAGCGGAGATCTCATCGAACGGTGTCGAATCTGTTATGTCAGAGGTCATGACGGCCATTGACGAGAAGAACAGGATCGTTCAGAACATCGCGGATTTGAAGGCTCAGGAGCTAAGTCTCCAGAAGCTTTCAAAGCTTCCAATTAACTTAGAATTGTACAACGGATACGAATCCATCGCAGTGTTCGTCGGTTCAGTGAAAGCCGATCCGACGAAGGCAGTGGAGGCCCTTCCGAATGCTGAGAGCTTCGTCTCATTCAGCAAGGACGGGGGCGTCGTCGCCGTTTTCATCAAGAAATCCGATAAGGATGAGGCCGCAACGGTCCTATCCGAGTACGGATACTCTGAGATCCAGGTACCGGACATCTCCGGTTCACCGGTCGACGCATTGACCACCACACAGGCAGCCATCACGGCCGCAGAGGCCGAGCTCGCTAAGGTGGAGACAAGGTTGACGGAGCTCTCAGAGAAGAACAAATCATTCATCGTCGCATCCGATGAAGAATTGACCCTGACGGTCAAGAAGGGAGAACTACCCATGAGGATCGCAACGAGCGAGTATTCGTTCGTGATCGACGGTTGGGTACCCACCAAAGATGTGGATAATGTCATCGCAGAGATCAATGATGCGATGGACAACAACGTTTATATCGAAGTCGAAGAGAGGTCCAGAGGCAGGTCGCTTCATGACGAGGAGCACAACGAACCCCGTTTCCAGAAGGCACCTACCAAGATGAAGAACGGAGCGGTCGGAAAACGTTTCGAGTTCCCGACCAAGTTGATCTCGGTACCGAAATACCAGGAGATCGACCCGTCCACGATCATCGCTATCTTCTTCCCATTCTTCTTCGGATTCATGGTCGGTGATGTCGGTTACGCCATCCCGTTCATCTGTCTGGGAGCATATGGGTTGAGGCACTCCAAGACGAGGGAGTTCCAGGCAATCGGAACCGTCCTCTTCTACGGAGGAATCTGGGCAGCTATATTCGGATTCTTCTTCTTCGGAGAGATGCTGGGAATGCACTTCATCACACCGCATTATGATCCTGAACAGATCAAAGAGATGATCGCTTCAGGTCTCAAAGTGGTGGAGACGGATATGCACAACTGGGGTACTGCAGAGTACTTGGCATTGATGGAATACACACACGAGGTCTCATGGGAACAGCTGTTCATGAAATACACTGGCAACCTGGTCCTTATGCCCGAGTGGTTCACAAGCATCTTCATCGACGGACACGGAATCAGCAAACTCGGAAAAGCAACGTTCTTACTCAAACTCAGCGTTTACATGGGAATAGTGCACCTCTTCATCGCATATCTCATCGGATTCCTCAACGCATCAAGGATGCACGGATTCAAAGAGGGATATCTCGAGAAGGGTGGATGGATCTTCACCTTCATCGGAATGACGGTCTTCTGTTACGCATTGACGACAGTCATGTTCGGAGGAGCCGGAGTAGAGATGATGAAGCCTTCAACATGGCCTTCATCGACACTGCCTATCCTGGGAATCGGAGCATTGATCCTCGTGATCGGTGTCGCATCATGTTTCCCCAAGGAGAAGATGCAGGCGATCCTAGAACTTCCCGGAATCGTTGGAAACATCCTTTCGTACACTCGTCTTGCCGCTATCGGAATGTCGAAAGCAGGTATGGCGCTGGCGTTCAACTATATCGCCTTCATCATGTTGGGCGGTGGTGTCTTCGGAATCATCGTCTTTGTGATCGGTCACCTCATGATTTGGGTCTTAGCCATCATCTCCGCAGGTCTGCACGGATTGAGGTTGCAGTATGTCGAGATGATGAACAAATTCTTTATCGGTGGCGGAGTCGAGTACACACCGCTCGCAGAGAAGCGTAAACACACCAAAAATACAGAAACAGAGGCATAAAAATGGCAATAGAAGGAGATATTGGAGCAGGATTGGGAGTTATCGGAGCAGGAATCGCAGTCGGACTTGCGGGTCTCGGTGCAGGTATGGCCGAGAAGGATGTCGGAGCTGCAGCTGTCGGTGCAATCACAGAGAACGAGGCTCTATTCGGTAAAGCAATGGTTCTTATGGTTCTCCCTGAGACAATCGTCATCTTCGGTCTTGTTATCGCTATCCTTGCAATCATGATGTAAATCAGGAATCAGGGGCCGTTTCATGGCATTGAATGAAGTGAAGATGGAGATCGGCAGATCCGCCGAAGCAGCCGCCGCCAAGATCAAGGCAGAGGCTGACGCAGAGATCGCAAAGATCATTGCGGATGCGGATGCGCAGATCGCCGTCATGAATGAAAAAGAGGAAAAGAGGCTCAAAGACGACATCGCGCGTCTGGAACGTCAGGAACTCTCCAGCGCAGATCTGGAGGGTAAGAAGATCGTTCTGGCCAAGAAGAAGGAGGTCCTCGCCAAAGCCTTCGATGAGGCACTATCATCACTTGAGAACGCGCCAGCGGATAAGAAGCTGGCTCAGTACAAGATGATGGTCGCATCCGCATCGAAGCTCATCGCCAACCCCAAGGCATACCTTGCGGAGTGCGACAAGTTCACGGCAAGCGACCTCGGCGTTTCTTCCGTGGCCGTAGACAGCAGGATGACCGGGGGCATCATCTTCGAATCAGAGGATGGAACCCTAGAGGTCGACATGCAGTACAGGACAATCCTCCAGACGATCTGGGACCGTGAGATCAAGAGCATTTCCGATATTCTCTTCGGGTGAAGAGTATGTTCGGGCGCAATAAAGGAAAGAAAGGCAACTATGCGTACGTCGTTGCACGTGTGAAAGCGAAGAAAGCGCAACTCATGAGCGACGATGCATACCAGAAGATGCTCTTGATGAGCCTTCCTGAGATCTCGCGTTTCATCAGCGAATCGGGATATCAGAAGGAGATCACTGATCTCACGGCAAGGTTCGACGGTATCAATCTCGTCGAGCACGCAACATATCAGAACATGGCAAGGATATTCGAAGATATCCTCCACTCTGCGACAGGCGAACTTCACGACATACTCGCGATCGACCTGGAGAGATGGGATATCTGGAACCTCAAGGTCATCCTCCGCGGGAAATCCTTCGGAATAGATGCGGACAGCATCAGAGAGGACCTTGTCCTGGCCGGAAAGCTGAATGAGGAAGATCTGGAAAAGCTCATTTCGCTCGAATCTCAAGAAGAGATCATATCACTTTACGGAAAGAAGACTGGAAGGTCCATACCCCAGTCCATCATCGATGAAGTGAAGGAAAAGAAGAATCTCTCTATAATTGAGGATTTCCTCGACAAAAACCACTACGAAACACTCCTTGCGAGCATAGACCCTAAGGACAAACCTTACCGTCTGTACCAGGACTACATAAGGATGGAGGTCGACATGAAGAATCTCGAGACCATCCTCAAACTGAAACTCGAGGGAGTGACCGGAGAGGAAGTGATGAACTATTACATCTCCGGTGGTAAAGAGATAGACAGGAAGCTGGCCACACAGCTTGCCAACGCAGAGACGATATCCGCAGCGATCAACGACATTGCTCAGTTGAGTTTCTATGAGGATATCAAGGAAACGTTGGACGAAAACACCAATACGCTCAGAGAGGTCGTGGCCGGATTGAAGAAATGTAAGATGGATGCAGCTAGGAACTTCTCCCACCTGTACCCTCTGTCGGTCATCCCGGTGATCGATTTCATGATCCACAAGGAGAATGAGGTCAACAATATCAGGATAGTCGCAAGGGGAGTGGAGAGCGGTCTGGACGCTGAGACCATCAAAGGCCTGCTGGTGATCTGATGGATATAGCAGTTATCGGAAATGAGGAATTCGTCCTGGGATTCAGGCTTGCTGGACTCAGGCGCGTTTTCGTTGCCCACCCGGAGGATTATCAGGAAAAGATCATCGAAGCGATGCAGGATCCGGAAGTAGGAATCCTTGCAGTCGACGGAGAGGATCTCAAGAACCTCACACCGCAGATGAGGGCGAAGGTGACTGATTCGATCAGTCCCGTCATCGTCACCGTAGGCGGTGCTGGAATGGGCGATCTTCGTGAGAAGATCAAAAGAGCGATTGGCGTTGATTTATACAAAGAGGATGAGTAAATGAGTAATGAAGGAAAAATTTACAGAGTCGCAGGACCTGTAGTTACAGCCGTCGGAATCTCTCCCCGTATGTACGATGTCGTACACGTTGGGAACGAGATGCTGATGGGCGAAGTCATCAAGATCGTTGGTGACTACTCTATCATCCAGGTTTATGAGGATACGTCCGGTGTGAAACCGGGAGAACCGGTTACGAACACTGGCCGTCCGCTCGTTGCGGAACTCGGCCCCGGACTTTTGCACTCCGTCTATGACGGAATTCAGAGGCCGTTGGCAGTTCTTCAGGAGAAGATGGGAGATTTCATCCTTCGTGGTGTCTCCGCACCTGGATTGGACAGAGAGAAGAAATGGGATTTCAAACCCGTAGTCGCCGTCGGCGACGCGGTCGAACCCGGTCAGGTAATAGGAACAGTCATGGAAGGGACCATGGAGCACAAGATCCTCTGTCCTGTCGATGTACAGGGCAAGGTCGATGACATCAAGTCCGGTGAGTTCACAGTCGAAGAGACCGTTGCAACGATCGGCGGAAAGGACGTCATCATGATGCAGAAATGGCCTGTCCGTGTACCTAGGCCTGTCAAAGAGAAACACCAGCCGAACACACCCCTCGTAACAGGTATGAGGGTCCTGGATTCGATGTTCCCCCTCGCAAAGGGAGGAGCAGCAGCAATCCCCGGAGGATTCGGTACTGGTAAGACAGTCACACAGCAGCAGCTCGCAAAATGGTCCGATGCCGAGATCGTCGTCTACATCGGATGCGGTGAGCGTGGAAACGAGATGACAGAGGTCCTTACAGAGTTCCCCGAGCTGGTCGATCCTAAGACAGGAAACCCGCTCATGAACAGGACGGTCCTCATTGCCAACACATCCAACATGCCTGTCGCGGCCAGGGAAGCTTCGGTCTACACCGGAATGACCATCGCCGAGTACTACAGGGATATGGGTTACAACGTCGCACTCATGGCCGACTCCACATCAAGGTGGGCAGAGGCTATGCGTGAGATCTCATCAAGGCTTGAAGAGATGCCCGGAGAGGAGGGTTACCCCGCATACCTCGCAGGAAGGCTCTCGGAGTTCTACGAGCGTGCATGTTCGGCGACATCACTCTGCGGAAAGGACGGATCGATCTCGGTCATCGGAGCCGTCTCGCCTCCCGGTGGAGATATCTCCGAGCCTGTCTCACAGAACACGCTCCGTATCGTCCGTGTCTTCTGGGCACTCGATACCAAGTTGAGGGAGAGGCGTCACTTCCCGACCATCAACTGGCTCACATCATACACACTGTACGACAGCCAGCTCAAGGATTGGTATGTGAAGAATGTCGACCCCTCGTTCCCTGCACTCAGGGAGTGGGCCATGCAGACCCTGCAGAAGGAGTCGGAGCTTCAGGAGATCGTCCAGTTGGTCGGATCCGATGCTCTGCCCGATGATCAGAAGATCACTCTCGAGGTCTCCAAGATGATCCGTGAGATCTTCCTGCAGCAGAACGCGTACGATCCCGTCGATACATACTGCCCCATGTCAAGGCAGTTCATGATGCTCAAACTCATCAAGAAGTTCTCGGACATGGCACAGAAGGCACTCCTCGCCGGAGCGACCGTCGACAAGATCGTCGGAATCCCTGCAAGGCAGAGATTCATCAGGTCCAAGTATGAAGAGACCATCGATGACGAACTCGCAGCGATCGATACCGACTTCGATGAGCAGTTCAAACAGCTGGGGGCATAAACATGGCTGAAGTATCAAAAGAGTACAAGACAATCTCACAGATCGCAGGACCTCTCGTCTTCGTCAAGAAGACAGAGCCCATCGCATACGGTGAGTTGGTCAGTGTCAGGCTTTCTGACGGTTCAATGAAGAGAGGAGAGGTCCTCGATACATCTGACGACATCGTCGTCGTTCAGATCTACGAGGGAACCACCGGTATCGATAGGGATGCATCAGTCCGTTTCCTCGGTGAGACGATGAAGATGCCTGTCTCCAAGGACATGCTCGGAAGGATCCTCACAGGTGCCGGAGAGCCCCTCGACGGAGGACCCGCCATCACACCCGAGAAGAAACTCGATATCGTCGGTGCGGCCATCAACCCCTGGGCAAGGGACAACCCGTCGGATTTCATCCAGACAGGTATCTCCACCATCGATTGTATGAACACCCTCGTCAGGGGACAGAAGCTTCCTATCTTCTCAGGATCGGGATTGCCCCACAACGATCTGGCTCTTCAGATCGCAAGGCAGGCCAAGGTCAGGGGAGAGAACGAGGAGTTCGCTGTCGTGTTCATCGCCATGGGTATCACGAACGAAGAGAAGCAGACCTTCATGAAGGAGTTCGAGAGAACAGGTGCATTGAAGAACGCTGTGGTCTTCCTCAACCTCGCAGACGATCCTGCGGCAGAGCGTATCATCACACCCAGGCTTGGTCTCACAACGGCCGAGTACATGGCATTCGACCTCGGAATGCAGGTCCTTGTCATCATGACCGATGTTACGAACTACTGTGAGGCACTCCGTCAGATCGGTGCAGCTCGTGAAGAGGTGCCCGGAAGGCGTGGTTACCCCGGTTACATGTACACCAACCTCGCACAGCTCTACGAGCGTGCCGGAAGGATCAAGGGCAAGAAGGGTTCGGTCACACAGATCCCTATCCTCTCGATGCCCGGTGACGATATCACTCACCCGATCCCCGATCTCTCGGGATACATCACCGAGGGTCAGATCGTCATGTCGAGAGAGCTCCACCGTGCAGGTATCTACCCGCCGGTCAACGTCTCGTCATCACTTTCGAGGCTGATGGGTGGAGGAACCGGAGAGGGTAAGACACGTGAGGACCACAAGGGAGTATCGGATCAGCTCTATGCGGCATACGCAGAGGGTAAGGATCTCCGTGGACTCGTGGCCATCGTCGGTGAGGAATCACTGTCGGAGAAGGACAGGAAACTGTTGCACTTCGCGGATCTGTTCGAGGACAAGTTCGTCCGTCAGGGACACGACGAGGATCGTTCGATCGAGGATTCACTCTCGATCGCATGGGACCTCATCGCAACACTTGATGCAGACCAGATCACAAGGATCAGCAGGAAGTACATCGAGAAGTACCTCCCTAAGAAAGAGTGAGTCCTATGCCTAGCCATGATATCACCCCAACACGCTCAGTACTCATCGAGCTGAAGAACAAGATCAAGACGACCAAGAATGGTTACAAGATCATGAAGATGAAGAGAGACGGTCTCATCATCGAGTTCTTCGACATAATGGAGAAAGCCAAGGAAATGAGGGGATCCGTCGCATCCGACTACAAGGCCGCGATGCTGAAGATCTCCATCGCCAGAGCAGTTGAAGGTGAGATTGCGGTCAAGAGCGCGGCATATGCCCTCAAGACGGAACCCAAAGTCAAGGTCGGAAGCAAGAGCATCATGGGAATGATGGTGCCCAAGGTCGAGGCCGATGTGATACACGTGGACATCCTCAACAAAGGATACGGTGTCATATCCACCTCCCCTTACATCGAGGAGGCCTCCGTGGCCTTCGAGAAGCTGTTGGATACCATCATCCGTGCTGCCGAGATCGAGACCACGATGAAGAGGCTCCTCGACGAGATCGAGAAGACCAAGAGAAGGGTTAACGCAATGGAGTTCAAACTCATCCCCGAGTTGGAAGAAGCGATGAAATTCGTCAAATTCCGTCTCGAGGAGATGGACAGGGAGAACACCATCCGTCTCAAGTTCCTGAAAGGAAAAGGCGAGGCTGCTGAATGAGATCGATAGAGGACATCTATCTCGACATCAAGAACGACCCGGTCAAACTGGCCAAGGCGTTCAAGATAATCTGGATAGTGTCCTACTCGATGCTTATGCTAGGCTTCATACTCATCATCTGGGCACTGGTGGACCAAAGGTTCATGTAAACCATGATGGCGGTTCTACCGCCATCATAAAACCGTTTAACTCAACGATCTTTTGTATTGTTCTAACACTTGTGGATGGAATCATCATTCCTTGACGACGGCCATCTTATCGGTATTCAGGGACAACCCTATCCTCTCACCGACGTTGAATCCATAAGTCCCATCCAGACGGATCCTCAATGGGAATCCGTTGTAGTCCACCGTGTATGTGCTGTCCAATCCGTTGAACGATGCACTGACGACAGGACATATGACACCATCCGCGGATATCTCTGCCGCATCCGGTCTGATGAGAAGCTTGAATTCTCCATTACCTTCGAAATCCTTCACGTTGAATTCACCGATCGCAGATCTTACATTCTCTCCGGATACCGTACAATCAAGGCAATTCTTCCATCCGAAGAAGCTAGCGACACGTGAGTTGACGGGATTCGAATAGAACTCCTTGGGTGGGGCGAATTGTAAGATCTTTCCACAATCCATGAATGCGATCTTGTCTGCCATGGCCGCGGCTTCGGACTGATCATGTGTGACCATGATCATCGTAGTGCCCGTCTCCTTGTGGACATCCACGATCTTCTCCCTCATCTCCAACCTCAGGTTGGCGTCCAACGCACTCAGCGGTTCATCCAACAGCAATACCTTCGGATTGACCATGAGTGCCCTTGCGAGGGAAACCCTCTGTTCCTGACCGCCTGAAAGCTGTTTAGGTTTCCTCTTCTCGAGTCCTTCCAACCCCACAAGTTGCACGAGGCGTTCGACATCGGCGTTGATGATCTCCTTCTTCTCCCCTTTGATCCTCTTACCGAAACTGATGTTCTCCTCGACGGTCATATTGCCGAACAACAATGGCTTCTGGAACATCATCGAGACCGGGCGCAGATTCGGTTTTATGTCATCTATCGATTCCCCATCCACCGTTATGTTACCGGAGGTCTGTTTCTCCAGTCCCGAGATGATCTTGAGGAGTGTCGTCTTACCGCATCCGGATTTCCCGAGGACGACGACGATCTCACCTTCCTCGACGGTCATGTCAAGACCATCCAATACGTTCGTGCCTTCGACATAGGATTTGTAGATCTTCTCAAGTTGTAGGTAGGACATCGATTCACCTCATGTGTTCCTGTTCATCAGATATACCGCACCGACCAACAGGAACAGGACGGGGGTAATGAATACTATCGATAATGCTGACGCGACGGCGAAGTTACCACCGCCTATCAGGTTGAAAAGGAGTATCGGCAACGTCTTTATCGCCGGGTCACCGACCATCGTGATTATCAGGTATTGTGACCACGATGCCAGAAATGTGTATAGGAGGGCCACCGTCAGACCGGGCAGGATGGCCGGGATCGTCACGTTGAAGAATATGATATCCTTGCCGGCCCCCAATACGGAAGCCTGATCCTCTATGTCCACATCATAGTTGCTGAATGTGGATGACAGGCAGAATATCGTGTATGGTAATGTGAAGACGATCTGTGACAGCACCATACCCGTGAATGTCGCATAGAACGGTGTCCTGACGAAATATTCCTGTGTTCCGAAGCACAACGTCATCGACGGCATCAATATCGGAAGGAGGAGCATTATCAGGATCATCGATTTGTTCCTGATCTTCCTCGTTCCCAATGCCTTGGATGTGGTGTATCCCAATGCGAAACAGACTATCGTCACTACACCTGATAGGATGAGACTGTCGGTGATCGATTTGACCATGGTCGATTGTGAGAACACGTATTCCCAAGCATTCAGGTTCCAATCGGGCAATATGCTCGGGTACACCCAATTGAATGAAAGCGATTGGAATATCAGCGGGATGTAGAGCAACATTATCGATACGACTATGCCGGTGATGACGACCTTACGGGATATGTTATACTGACTCATTCGTCATCACGACCTCTCATAGTGAAATACAGATACACCGAGACTGTCGCCGTGATTATGAGCATCATCACGACCGATAGGGCATATGCTACGGGTCTTTCGGTGATGTCATAGCTGATGTAGTAGTTGTATGCGAGTTTAGGTAATGCGACCGGGTTGACCGTACCGATAAGGGACGGTACCTCATACGATCCGAACGCATATGCGAAGGAGATCATGGCCGTCATAGCGACAGCAGGCATGATCTTCGGTAATGTGACATATCTGAATGTCTGTAATTTGTTAGCACCCAGGGTAATGGCCTGATCCTCATGTTCCGACACGGAGGATTGCAGGACCGCTAGGATCGCTACCCCCATGAACGGTATGAACTTCAGCACATACGACAGTATGATACCGATGCCGTATTTGTCGAACACGAGTAAGGGGAAATCGCCGGCCGAGGATATCAGTCCCATGGAATAGAGTATGCGTGAGATGAAACCCGTCTTCTTCAGAAGAAGTATGATCATCAATGTGAACGCGATATATGGCACGGGTATGTTCAGTTGGAACAGGAAGGTGCTTATCTTCTTCCCAACGAAGGTCTTCCTCAACACCATCGCTATCGCCACGGCAATGACGATCGCTATTATCGTCGATATGGCCGAGAAGGCCAGTGTGAAGAATAGGGAATCGATGGCCATGGGACTCTCTAGGATCTTCCCATAGGCATCGAGACCGATAAAGGCCCCATCGGTCGAGAACATGCTCATCTTGACCGATAGGATTAGAGGGACCACGAATAGGATCAATAAGGCAATGATCGTTGGCGACATCATCGCCAACGTCTTTTTATCGTAGTCCCTCATGGAAACACCATCATCCTTTGGCGGCTATCCTCTTCTCCCAGATCTTAATCAGCCAGTTGCTGACGTTTCCGGAGGTCACATCGGGCTGTGAGGAATCCGCGATCTGCTGGGGTGTGAGGTATGTTCCTTCATCCCTTACGAGGTTCTCGTGGTACCTGTCCTTCATGACATCGGTGTTGATCTGATCCTCGTTGATGGACACGTTGTTCCCTGTCTTGGTGAGCCATTTCGCCTGCATCACGGGTTCGAGCAGGATGTTGGCGACGACCATCGCCGCAGCCTTCGAGTTGGCGTTGGACGGGATCATCACATAGTTGGTATCCGCTACACCCGTCTTCATCGCGACAGGGCTCGTTCCTGACGGGAGGACACCGCTCTTGATCTCGGCACTCGTTCCCGCACTTGCGTATGTGAACGAGACATTGATCTGGTTGTTGACCAATGCGTTGTTGATGACGGACCTTACGGGGTAATCTCCGTCGCCGGTGTACATGTGAGAGCTGAGGCCCTCGAGGTATGCCCAGAGGTATTCCGTGGCCTTTTCGAAGTCACTCTCTGTCTTGTTGGCCCATTTGTCACTTGTGTAACGCATGTATCCCGCTTCAGAGCCGGAGTACTGCGTCCATCCGCCCGAACCATCATTGTCGAGCTCGTAGAGCAATGATTTCAAGAAGGCAAGACCGTAGAACGAATCGTTACCGTTGAGGGCCGAATATGTGAACTTGCCACTTCCCTCTCCGACACACCAGTCGTAGAATTCGGAGAAGTTGGTGAAACTCACACTCTTCATGTCGCTCGTTGCGTGGAAGAGAAGCTGGAACTCGGCGGTTCCCCAGGGTGATTCGTAACCGTCCACAGCGACACCCATATCGGATGCGATCGATGAGACGTTCCAGTTGACCAATGTGGTGTTGGGGAGCGTCCATGCCCACTCGTGACCGAAGAGGTTACCGTTCGCTTTCAATTCACTGAAGTTTGTTCCGTTGAGCCATGCGAGATCGACGCTTCCACCTGTGGTCTTTCCGGCGGCGATCTCGTTGTTGACCTTGACGACGATATCATGCGGGGAGGCGATACCGATCCTGTTGATCGTTATGCCGTATTTCGCGGCTTCTGTCGATACCTCATTGTCGATGAAACTGTTGACGTTCACGTCACCGTCCCATAGGTACCAATTGACCGTCTGTCCGTTAGCTTCTTTCACTATGTCAGCCCAGGACATGGATGTGAATTTGGTATCCGCATCCCTTGACTGCGATTTGCTGTCGTTCTGATTTGTGATCACGACCGCAGCGACTGCGGCGATGACCAGGATGGCTACAACGACTATAGCCATGATCTTAGTCTGTTTACTGTCTATCATTTTAACTCACCTGTTGAAGATGTCTTCTCTAGATGCTCAAGATCTAATTTGATCAACGAACCGTCCCCTCTGATGAGATTCGTAAATCCTCCATCGAAGAGTGCGTTCCTCGCTTTCACAAGGCCCCATCCGCGTCCATCTTCGGTATTATCCTTCCTGTCACGCGGATTTGCGCCGCTTTCCGCGGCCATATTGTTCGCTCCCGATACGAATCCGTACTGATTCGGTTCGTGGACCATCATGTATCTGAAATCCTTGACCTGCAGAGCTGCCAACGAGAATACGGCACAGAGTTGTCCGAGTCTTATCTCGGTTATCTGCCCCTTGTCATACAGCGGTGTCCTTGGGACCGCGATCCTTCTCATCACCGCATGTTGTTTGCAACCCTGCTCTATGCCGATGAAGAAGTTATCGACGAGCTCATCGATCTCGTGCTCCGGGCCGATGGGTTCACAGCATGTGTATACATCCATCCCTGCCTCCTTCGCGTTCTCCATCGTCTTTATCCTATCATCCTTATTGAGATCGGTATCGACCCCTTCTCTCAATCTGCAGGCATGGTAGATGGCGCGAGCTCCCGCTCTCCTCATCTCTTTGAACTCATCGATGCCTGCATCACCGACATTCACGCCGATCTCCACGATCGGATCGATCCTTCTGACCGCCTTTATGGCCGACATGATCCTGTCGAGATCGAATTTGTGTGTCGTCATCAGGAATATCGATTGGACATCACCGCATTCGGTCAGAGTACGTACCCTGTCCTCAATCTCTTCGATGGACATCTCATGTTTCGTCACATCCGAATGATTCTTCCCGAAGTTACAGAACTTACAGTTACCCTCACACGGCTCTATCTCGATACCTATCTGTGCGGATATGATCCCTGCATTGTTGTTCCGTCTCCTCATTATAGAATCGGCGACGACACTCGTTATCCTTGATTCGAGGGAGTTCTCATTGAAATCGAGGAGGTATGCGCATTCCTCCTTCGTGATGCCCTTCTCTTCAGCACCCTTCTTCAGTATCTCCACTGTACGTCCATCGATCAAATCGAAAATGTGCTCGCTGAAATCGCCCATTGGAATCGTTTGTCAGTATTACATTTTAGTTTAAATTATTATGTTAAATTCTAAAATAATAAGTTTGGAAATAAAATTGTTAGATAACTACATAGACTGGATGAGAGATCAATCGATCGATCCTTTGTACTCTTCGAATCTTTTGTTGATCATTTCCGATGACTCTGTGACCGGCAGTTGTTGTTCTATGGGGTCGTCCATGAGGCTTATGGCGTATAACGGGAGATGAAGAATCCCATTCTCGTCATATTCGATATTGGTATCCATTATCTTGTAGCCCTTACGGTTCCTATTCTTCTCGGACATCAACGTATTGAGGGACTTCGAACGTTTGTTGCGACCCGATCTGACATCTATCAAGGCAACGGAATCATCGATATCGGTCACAAGGTCGATCCTGAGGGTGCTGTTCCTCTTCGCATAGAAATACAGATCATATCCTTTCTTCGAGAGAGCGGATGCCATCGCATTCTCCACCAATGAACAATGGTCTATGAACGGATCATCGAATACCACCGTCGCAGTGTTCACATCCTTCATCAATCTCATAAGGATCCCGGTGTCAGCCATATAGATCTTGAACGAATCCTCCAGCGCATGTTCTGATAACGGATGGTCTGGGTCATTCAGATTCAGACATTTCAATACAAGTCCTGCATCTAACATCCGATCCAAGGAATCCCCGTATCTCCTCTTCCCGGAATCCTTGTTACCATCCACATCGATATAATGGAAACGTTTGTCATCACGTGATAGTTGACGTGGTATCGATGAGAGACACTTGTAGATCCTGTCATATCCCTTCTTGCTGGAATGACGTCTCGCATCTTTCATCAGTAGCTCTATGATGGAGTCCAACACCTTCGATGTACGTACGTAATCCTTCGTCGTAGCATAGGTATTCACCGCCTCGGGCATTCCACCTATTACCATATACCTCCTGAAATGATCGGATAGCATCATATCGAAGTAGTCTGGAACCTTGCGCTTGTCCCTCAGATGCTCCTTGACCATATCGATGAGTCCCTTATCGATATCCATGGCCCATAGGTATTCCTCGAAATCCATTGGATGCAGATGTTTGATGTCGACATGACCGAGCGGAGAGATGTGCCCATCATCGCTATCGAAGGTGAGTGATGGGCCAATTGCGATCACATCGCATCTTCTATCGACGGAGAATGATTTGAGCGATGAGTATGCGGCGGTGCAATACTGAATCTCGTCGAGTACGATCAACGTATCATCTTCATAGAATCTAGTATTCTCTGAGATTGTCAGGTGTGAGATCAACTCCTCAGAATCCAGCGAACCGTCGAACAGTCTCCTTTTCTCAGGCATCGTTCCGAAGTTTATGTAGATACAGTTACGATACTCTGATTCTGCGAATGCTTTGACGATGTACGTCTTCCCCGTTTGACGACAGCCCGTGATGATGAGCGGTTTCCTGTAGGGATCCCTCCTCCATTCGATCAGTTCCCTCATCATCTTCCTTTCCATGTATGTCCGATGTACGTCCATCAATATATTATTACCAGAAAAATGAGGGAACTTTGGCCACTGATTACCAGAAAAATGAGGGAACATCATCCAACGATGATACACAACGAAGGATCATTCTAATCTAACACTCAAAACAGTGTTTGAATGCCCGCCAGTTCATGTAAGGGATTATTATAACAATAGCGTATCAGTTCCCGAAGGAACACGAATGGGACGTACTGAATGTTGTCGTTTGAGATCCATTGACATGCTGAAAGGGATGGCAATATTCGGGCTGGTGATGATCCATCTGGTCTTCGACACGTCCGGGACCGGCGATACGGACAGCTCGGTCGCATTCGAATTCATCTATTGTTTCCTTTTCATGTTCTTCGTCGTCTCCGGTTATTTCTACAGACCCGAGAGGGGTTTCTGGAACAATACTAAAAAACGCCTATCGCAGCTACTTGTCGCATATGTCCTATGCACCGTCATCCTGACGGCCGTGATGTACGTCTACCTGGTGATGACCGGTTATTCCCTGGAACCATCCGAATTGGTGAATGTCACATGGAGATGTCTCATCGGAAAGACCGCATTCCAGACCTATGGCGAGGAGGTCCCGTTCTTCGGTGTCTTCGAGATCGGTCAGGGATACTATTTCATCGAGATCATGATCGTTGCGTTCGTCATATTCTACGCAGTGGCGGATTGGGCCCTGAAGGACATCAGGAGGTCATTGTTGACGATGTTCCTCCTTGCAACCGTTACATGTGCCATCGTGGAGGTAATAGGTGTGAAGTTACCGTTCTATGCCGAGAGCGCACCCCTCGCGGCGGCATTGATGTTGGCAGGGGCCGTGATGGGAAAATACAAGATTGCATCATACATCGAGAACGGATGGCGTACGAAGCGTTATTGGGCGATCTTCATCATCATGTTCGTGATAGGTGTAGTGTTCATATCATTCTTCCCTACGGGATTGAGGTTCAACACATCACGTTACGGAGCATACGGCGGATGGTCCGCATATCCGTTCCTCGTGATAGCCATCTCATGCGGTTATGTCCTCCTGACGGTATCGTCGTTCCTTTCCAAGATCCCGCTCATGTCCAATCTGTTCATGTTCCTGGGAGAGCACACACTCGTCATCCTGCTGTTCCATACGTTCTACGCCAAACTGCTCATCTCGCCGTTCTGTACGTTCGATCTGATCAATTATACCCCTACGTTAGCAATACCGTCGGGGATGACGTTGGCGATCGCATCGATCATCCTGAGCATAATCACGGGATATGTCGTAGTGTGGGTGAAAAGGAACATCCTCACACGCAAGAAGGTCAACCCTTCATGAAGTTCTTCATCGTTATGCTACCTGTACCAAGATGTACCAGTGGCATGATCCCGGGGACGGGATTGAAGTTATGCTGTTTCTGATAATCGGTCTGACTCTGCCATGTCGAGGCATTGATCATCTTGAGCCCTTTGTAATCCATGTATCCGTATCCATGGACGTGACCCGAGACGAAGATATCCGGAAGGATGTCCATCGCAAGATAATCCCTCCTCTCCGGTGCAAGAGCGGTCTTCTGTCCGTAGATGGGGGCGAGATGACGTGCATCGACCATCTCCTTCATGACCTTCAACGGATCGTTGTATGTCAGCTGTTGCACACCGGAGACCCAGTCATCTATACTTCTACCATGATATGTGAGGACCGTCCTGTCCTCGACCTTCACATATACCGGGTTACCGGACATCATCACATTGGAATCGAACGAGTTAATGAACACCTTGTTGAGTGCCGGTTGCGGTTCCGCAGGTCTGCACGCATCGTGGTTCCCGGGATGGATCACCATCTGTATGTGGTCCGGTATATCCTTGAGATATTCGGCCAACTTGTTGTACTGTTCATAGATATCCAGGACATCCAATTCCTCTTCCTGTCCGGGGAATATACCGATACCGTCCACGACATCACCGGGGAAGATGATGTAGTTGATCTGCATCTTCTCGCTGTTCTCCTTCAGGTACCTGATCATCCTCTGCCAATTGTTCTCGAGGAATGTCTTGCTACCGATGTGCACATCCGAGAGGAATGCGACCACGGATTGCGAATCCGATGGTATCCATTGATGTGATTGCGGTACACCCGGCTTGATTATCTCTTCCGGGATGAACAGTCCTTTTCTGGAACCACCATCCCTGGGTTTGGTGAACCTTCCCTTGAAACCGAGGACCATATCGTTGGTGATGATATCGTTGAAGTGAGGACTGTCCTTGGAGACGAATACCGTGCAATTGCTCTCCCTGTCACCACCGTCATCCTCGATGCTGAGCATCATGTGTCCGTTGGCGGTGATCCTCCTCTCGCTCACGATACCGACGATCCTCACATCCCTGTCGTATATGGAATAGGCATCCTTGATCTTTTTCGAAGGTCCGAAATCGCTCCTTCTCTCGATGATCTTCTTGAGGATCTGATATCTGCTCTGGAAGTATCTGGTGAAATCCTCCACATTCCCGACGCACAACGAGTTCCCGGTGATATCCGTACCCTCGATTATCTTTAGTTCGAGATTCTTCTTGTTGTGGGGATCGAACGTCTTTGGTGATTCCGATATGTTCTTGTCGCCTTGGAGGAATGACATGACATCCTCCTTCGTGACGAAGATCGGATTGTTGGAGAGTGCGGATAATACGGTGTTGGTGAAGCCTACGGGATCCGTATTGGACATGATTATGTCCAAGGCCTCCGGGGACAGGAACATGTTCCTCCTGGCCGCTGCTGACAACACCTCTGTCTTACTCATGATGGTTCACCTACATGTATTCCTGTCATAATTGGTTTTGCTCTGACGGTGTCATCGTCGGCATTCGGTAGGTGGGTCATGTCAATGATGATCATCGATGATGACCGTACGCATGTCACGTACGACTGTGTAGTGTCATCACTCTTGGTACGGGAAGTATTTCGCGAAGTCGCCTATGGTACCGAACTCGTATCCCGCATCTTCGATGAGTTTCTTGGCATCATCCGGAGGGAACGGATACCAGCGGAGTTTGGTCATATCATCATCCCTCGGGTTCGGGCCGATCTCTACGGATATGTGGTTCGCACCGTATCTGAACGAATCAGCACTGAGTGGATGTACCGGTATGATGCATCTTGAACCATTGACAAGGCGGTTCACCGCAACGATCTGCATGTGCCTTTCATGCGTTATCTCACCGATATCGTACATCGGTGTACCGGGGACCGCTATGCGTTTCATGGTGCAGATGGTGGCGGGTCTGACGACATCCCTGTAGAGTTCCAGACGATCCGCGATCTCCTCATTAGTATGTTCGGGACCTATGGGATCTAGGCCACATGATGCCAAAAGTCCCGCTTCCTTCGAGACCAATATAGAATTCAAGCGTTCCTCGGCTGTGAAATCGGTATCTCTTCCTTCTCCGAGTCTGACGGCGTGGTAGACGGCATTGAATCCCGCATCCTTCAATCTCTTCGCCGATCTCGCTGTCTGTTCCCCTGTATTTGCGACCAGGATGTATCTTCCCGGCACATTCGCCCTTATATGTTTGGCATACTCACATAGCGTCTCATTGGGGAAGAACTCGGTGGTCCTGAGAACGAATTGGAAGTATCCTTTTGCGACATATTCGCGGATCGTTTCTGTGATGATATCCAGGGGAACGACCCTCTCTCCTTTGACGATCCCCCATTTCTCGCCAAGTGAACAGAATCTGCAATTCATGCTACATGGTGCGAAATCGACACCGATCGAGATACCCACCCTGATTCTGTTACCGGTGTTCTGTCTGGTCACCTCCTCGGCGGCCTGCCTGAGATACTCGCAATCATCCGAATTCGGATCTATACTCAGTAATGCAATTATATCCTCGCGTGGGACAATCCTACTATCCAACGATATCTGTTTGACCCTATCTATCATCGACCTAATTTCTGCGGACATTCATCGTCACCTGATTTTGTTCATTGTCAAATATATATCTTGAGAATAAAACAATCTTGTCAGATCCAATCTGACAATGTTCAGTACATATCCGTCGATCATGTCACGATGTACTCCTGTAATCACTTTCTATTTTTTTTACACATCCACACCATCTTCATCTTGTCCAATCGAGGGAAATGTTCCACTGTTCATCCGAAGTTGGTATGAGTAAATGCATCGACTAAAACAACTTTGCACCATGGCCCTTACGGGCCATTCTCCATTTTTAATATTCAACAATGGTGTCGGGTAGCTTCTTACACATCCGGTTTATTGTTAGGATTTATGAGCCCAATTATCACCGTTTTTGGGGTAATCCGGGCATTTATTACAAAAGTCAAATGATTCAATATATAATGATTGCTAGATTAGGTATGTTAATTACCTATAATTAACATATATAATTAACATTGTTAACTAATCACGATGGAATCTGTAGATTCAACATCTTGTCCGTCACACCATCTTCTGGGCCACGGAACCTAAGACCAATGTTTATTACCTTACCACAGATTACGGAGACAACGATGATGACGGTCGAGATCACATGTCCAGTCTACCCGAGCGAGGATCCGGAGAAGGTCAGGACGGCCATAGAGAGGATATTCCCCGGTGCTGAGATAGTCGAGGATGAGAAGGGACTCAAAGGGACCACGGACAATCTCGATCATTTCAGTAAGCAGATCCGTAAGCAGAAGATACTGGACACCACACGCAGTGTATTGTTCAGAGGTAAGAGGGGTAACGTGACCAGATTCTTCCTCAACAAACAGGTCGCTTTCGTCGGTAAGATATCGTTCTGCGAGGAGAGGACCATCCTCGGGACCATGAGAGTGGTCGTACAGGATGATGAATTGGATGCAGTCATCGAGGATGTCGCACCGGAGACGGTGGACGGAGAGGAGGTTTTGATTTGATCGGCATATCATGTACGGAATTCAGCGCATACGACTTCAAGGAGGTCCTTCCGGAGGTCGCCAAGCAGTTCAAGCACTGGGAGATATTCGCAGAGGCAGAACATCACCTGAGAGGTGTCGAGGGTCTGTTCAAGACCATGAAGGATGCTTACAATCTCACATATTCCATCCACGCACCCATCAGCGACATCAATCTCGCATCGTTGAACGAGAGGATAAGGGAGGATTCAGTAATCGAGATGCTCGCAACGTTGGAATCCGCAGCCAATCTCGACATAGGGTTGGTGACCGTACATCCCGGATTGACATCGATGTCCGTTCCTTACATGGAGGAGAAGGCGGTCATGAAGGCGAAGAAGTCCCTCGGCGCATTGGACAGATTGTCCGATGAATATGGTGTAGCGGTCGCCATCGAGAACATGCCGGCATTCCCGTTCATGCTCGGTCAGACCGTAGAGGAGATGAAGGATCTCCTTGATGGTACGAATCTCAGGATGTGCTTCGACATAGGACACGCTAACACCACCAATCAGATCGAACAGTTCATCTCGGAATTCAGGGACAGGTTCATCAATATACACATCCACGATAACAACGGTAAGATGGATGAGCACCTCACACTCGGTGAGGGTAACATCGATTTCAAGAAGGTACTGAGCAGTCTTGGTAACTATAACGGGAACTTCATCATCGAATCCAGATCGTATCAGTCGGGTGTGGAGTCCCAGGACATCCTCTCAGGATTGCTTGGGTGAGAAGTTCTCCTTGATCCAGAGGCATCCTCTCTTCGTATATGAGATAGCGAACGGTATTCCTCCTATCAACGAGACGATGAGCATCGCGACCATCATCAATGATGGTATGGCGCCACCCAACCACGTCGATGCCGTCATGTAATCGGTGAGGAAGTGCATACAGACCGTCGCATATAACCCATATTTACAGAACATATATCCGCTGATCAATCCGAACAGGAATGTCGGGAATATCTTCCACCATCCCCATCCGAGGTGTCCCAATCCGAACATCAGCGATGAGAACAGTATGAAGATGAGCACCAATCTGCTCATACCGAACCCGCCCAACAGGTATCTGTACCACGGGATATCCTTCTTCCTCATCACAAGCGCGATGATCAACATAGGCAGACCCAGATACATAACCCTGCAGACCAGTTCCTCATACACCGAAGCGTTCAACAGGGTGAACATCATCTCCCATTCATCCTCGTCGAACGGGGATTTGACATCGACACCCATGGCCATCAGGATGAATATGTATGCATACTCCACGAACATCAACGCTGCGAACAACGTGAGGGCCTCATAGATCGGTGTCCTCTTCAGACCCTCGATACCTTCCTCCTTCGTTGGCTTGTATGATACCTTGAAGATATGGTATACGAACAACAGAACCACGGCCAACAATATCAGATAGTATATCTGCACCGCAGGGCCGCTGAAACTGAAGAATGTGACGATCTTCGGGATGACGATGAACAGCTTATGTGTGTAGGTCGGGAGATGGTCCCAGACGACCGATATCCCCCATACCGCCGTGATGGCCTCTATCAGAAGATAACAGGCCAGGACGGCCGTGATGATCACACCCGAGATATCCAGGATATTCGAGAACGTACTCTTCTTGGGTTGTGGATTCAGGTCCTTTCCGCATTCGGAACAGTATCTGTCCCCTCTCTCGCGATAGATGTCGCATGAAGTGCATTCGACGTTGTTCAGATCCTCTCCGCATTCCTTGCAGAAACTGTAACCCTTCGCCTTGTTCAATAGACATCTGTCGCAGACCATGTCATTCACCGATGATACCCATCACACCATTAACGCGTTCGTACTCTATGAGCAATAGCACATTCTTCCTATAATTCGCGATATCCTTGATCTGCTTCGCCATGTACTCCTCTCTGTACATGCTCATCTTCGCATAACCGCTGAGATGATTCACCAAGGCATCCCACTCCATGACGAAGTTCTCGGGTGATGATGTATCGAACCTCTTCTTGAGTGCCTTCTTTATCAGACGTTTCTCTCTGAGGAATTCCACCGTGGATACGGTCTCGCAGTACAGTTGTGTGTACTCATCATCGGTCATATCCAACGGGATGACAGGTATACTCTTCTCCTTACAGACATCGATCAATGTGGTGGATGCGGGATCGGGCATATCTATGGCCCCGAACCGTGTGAGCAATCCGCTGTAAACGGTATCGAGATCGCTGGATTCGAATTCACCCTCGATCTCATCCCTCTTGCTGATGGCGATTATGTCCTCGGCACCGAGTGCCACTGCGGTCGCGTCATAATCCTTGGAATCCAACGCCTGTATGATCTTATCCTTCTCGGACACCAGACCCTTGATGAACGGTATCAGATCGAAATCGCATTCGCCGATCTTGAATGAGATCACTGTTTCCCCCCTCTGGAGAGGACAACATCCGTCAATTCGTTCTTGTCATCCATCTTCTTCAGCTCTTCTTTGGAGACTATAGCGGTTGATTCTACATTATCTCTACCGTGCTTCTTCTCGACGATGATGACGGAATGTCTTCCCGATATCCTTGAGATGTCGGATGCGATCATCGCTTTCTGGATGAGTCTCTCGTCCTGATTGTCCATACCCGTGAGGATGACCACGTCCTTGTTGCGTGATAATGCGTCGAACGGACTCCTGGTCACGGGTGTGACAGCGAACCCTATATCGATCAGATGGTCCAATATCATGGAACCTGTCTTTACATTACCTCTCAGTTCGTGGCTTATCGGCGGTGTATCGGGTTTGTATTCGAACGGGTCGACGGTCTCGATGATGGGTCTGTCGAGATACTCCTCCAACCTGAGTGCGGCATCTATCATGGCACCCATGCCGGATTCGTACATCTGTATGGTGCGTCTCGACACACCCGCGACATCCGCCAACGTACCGAGACTGATACCTTCGTTCTCCCTCACGCTCTTGAGGAGTTCGTTGTTGAGTCTCACGTACAATCCTCCGGGGGCGGCGAAGATGAACGGCGGGGCGTTCTCCAACACATGATCTGCTAACGTATCGTTCGATATTATCTGTATATTGAATCTGGAATAGACTATCCCGGGTTCCAGAGGTCCTGAACTGGATCTCTCTCCTATGACCAGGGGGGATGCGTGCAGGACATCGGCGAGGATCTTCATCTCCTCCGCATTCTCCCTCGAGAACGCGTCGATGTTACTGAGCACCTTGATTATGAGCAGGGTGTCATCTCTCCTTCCGACGACATCAAAGCATACGCTACGTAATGACATCAACGGGGAGATATCGAATCCTCCCTTGGCCAATATGGCTCTTGTCGTGTTTATGAGGTCATCTCTGCTCATTATTAATGGAATGATTGCTCTTCTATAAGAAAGTTAGTTTTCTCCCTGTCGTCACGGCGGATTGATTGAAAAATCCATTAGAATGGATTTATTTGCTGAATTCAGAATAAAAATCCATTATGGTGGATTTTTATACTTACTACAGGATTCGATCTCATGATCCGTAGGGACGACTACATGAAACTACTTTATGCAGGCATGGGCGACAATGATGTTACCAAGGTCGTCACAGGAATGCGTCGTTGCGGAAAATCTACACTCATCGAGATGTTTATGGATGAGTTGATCAAGAGTGGGGTAAATCGGAACGATGTGTTCCATCTGGAGTTGGAGTCCGAGGAGGGGCTTAGGATCGTGGATTATGTTGATCTCAATAAGTGGCTCTCATCCATTCCGGCGGATAGGCAGACATATCTGTTCCTCGACGAGATCCAGAATGTTGATGGTTGGGAAAAGAGCGTTGCAATGATCGGGACGATGCACAATTGTGACCTATACATCACGGGATCCAACTCTGCGATGTTATCGTCTGAACTGTCAACACATATTTCGGGTAGGTTCGTAGAGATAAGGATGTTGCCCCTATCGTTCAAGGAATATCTTCAACTGCACCGTTCAAACGACGTAAGGAAGAGTTTCAATCTCTTTTTGAAATGCGGTGCATTGCCAGGTCTGGATCCTGGTAGAGGCGAGAGATATTCTCTGGAATATCTTGACGGTGTTCTCAACACGGTCATGATGAGAGATGTACTCGATCATAAAGGCCTCAGAAGTCCAAGAAAATTGAAAAGCGTGGCAAGGTTCCTCTATTCGAATATCGGGAATACAACGAATAACAAATTCCGAAATTGTTGCACTTTTCACTTCTTCCGGTTCTTGCTACCCGGA
>R20__coassemble_571_pt1 | contig 26208 bp, 27 predicted proteins | sample R20__metabat2_low_PE_015 | metagenome-assembled genome bin R20
ACAAATTTACTAGAAAAAAATAACATAAGTATCGTTATAAAATTTTAAGATCGTGAGGAAAATAAGCAAAAATTATCATTTTTCAAAATTTTTGTATCATTTCAAGTTGATAAACGGGGTACCGTCGTGGACAAAAACACACCGTAACAACCTGAAGAATCCGGCCTTTTCGATCGATATCGTCTGTTTTGTTGGAATAAGTTGCAATTATTCAACTAAGTAAAGCTATCAGATATATTTTTTACATGTTATAAGTCAATTTTGATTGAACCATTAATTAATTGTTTAAGTTAAGTTATAAGCTTAATTAATAATGTAACATTCAATTTAATGCGATTTTTTAATTGAGTTAAGTAATTAGCTAAATTAAATGCGAACTAATGATCGAACGACAGAAAGTAAATTGACATATCAACCAAAAACCGACACACAAAATTTTACTATTTGTCCACATGCTAATTTAATTTATGAAATAAAGTAATCAGCTAAATTAATTACATACTACGTTCAAACTACCTCGCACATAGATAATCATCGATATGAAAATTAAGAAATCATGCGGACAGACAACAGAGTTGCCTGCCGCATTGAAAATCGTTTGGAGGTGGTCTCCCACCTCATGAATTCGCTAGGACCAATCTCTTGTACGCAGTACCATACTTGGAGAAGTGCCCGGGATATGCGGACACCTCCGACAAGGTACGGGTCAACCACAGAGGTATCGCCGTACCCGTCTTTATCTCCATGATGGTACAACCTTCAGGGATCAGTGAGATCCCATCATCCGGCCCGACCGCCTCCACATCATCGATGGACGCTCTGACATCGGTATCGAATGTGACCCTCAGATCGCAATCGGGCGACTTGTAGGAATCACGTTCGTAATGCATCGCGATCTTCGGTGCCAACGTCGGATAACGGTCACGGAAGGCCTCTATCTCGTGCCCTATCTGCGTATCGACCTCGGCCTTACCTTCCAGCCATTCCTTCGCTACATCGGCTTGTAGGGACACCCTGCGCTTGTACGTCACGGAATCGTACTTCTTCTTTATCTCCACGAAGACAGGATCGTTCGGATCCGTGGAATATTTCCTCACACGGAGTTTCTCCTTGTACATCGGGTGGGAGATGGAATGCGTCGCAAGAGTGTACGTATCAGTGTCATAGTAGACGTTGTCGATCGTGCTGTGTGCATAGTGGTCACTGACCATCCTTCCGTCGAAGGAATCCATCACGTGCTGGACCTGCTCCCTATCCAGGATGTACTTCAGCTCATAGCGTTTGAATACGCTCTGATACCCCATATTCACAGCTCCGTGTACTGGGATTGGGCGTGACCCAATGATACCTCGAGATTGCCGTTCTTGCAACGGATCTCGTCCATCATGGCCTTCTCGTCGCATCCCTTGATCGTCTCCACCTCATAGGTCAGTTTGTACATACTGCCCATGTTTACCGTCTTCACACCCGTGCACTCGTATCTTGTGGTGTACTTGGCGAGGATGTCATCGAATGCATCCTTGAAGTCAAGATCCTCTGGAACCGTGATACGCAACGTCAACGGTGTCTTTCCGGACCATCCGGAGGACAATGCGTTGTATGCGACGCATATCCCGCACATGATCGCCGTGAACAATACCGCATAACCGAGGAATCCCATGCCTATGAGCAGACCTGTGCTCATGGCGAGGAAGATCATCCCGATCTCTTTGGCGGTACCGGGGGCTGAACGGAAACGTACGAGACTGAACGCACCCATGACCGCTATTCCCGCACCGATGTTTCCGTTCACGACCATGATTATGACCGTCACTACGGCAGGGATCATGGCGATGGTGAACATCAGACTCTGAGAGTACTTGCTACGGAAGCGATATACCGCGGCGATAAGCACACCAACGAACAGTGCACATCCTAAACAGCTGAGGAACGCCAGCGGATCTATGGATACGCTACTCGAATCGAATATACTATCGAATGGGAACATCCTATCAGCTCCAGTAGACTCCGTTACTGTCCGCACCGGAGTATGATGATGCGGTGGATATCGTCGCAGATGACGATCCGAGGTAAACGATGAATGCATTGATCGATGATGTGACCTTCAACGCGGTCACGACCTCGCCTCCGACGGTCACGGTCACGTACTTCCCGGATGAGAGACTCATCGTAGAGGACTTACCGATGGAACTGAAGTTACTGCAGTAGGTACATTCGCCGGACATACCTCCGGACTGGCAGATACCGATAAGTCTTCCGCCCGTGAACGTGTATCCTTTCTCTGTATCGATAGCGGAATCGGATGCTCCGTTGCTGATGATCGATACGTCACCTCCGGTCATCACGAATCCCTTATATTGGGTCTGCGAGTTGGAATCCACACCGTCTCCGCCTGCACGGATGAGTATGGTACCGCCGGAGATCGTTATCCCGACACCGGACGTACCCGTGGAGTTGAATCCGTCATCGGATGATATCACAACGATGTCTCCGGAAGATACCGATATGGTGTCTCCCTCGATACCCTCGTAACATTCTGCGACATAGATCGTACCGCCTGTTATCGTAATCGCACCATCCGCATGCACACCATCATCGCCTGTCTTGATGGTGAGATCTCCGCCTTCGATCGTGATGTAACCGTCGCTGTGAACGGCATCATCCTCCGATGAGATGGTGAATGTTCCGCCGGAGATGAGTATGTATACGTCGGCCTTGATCCCTTTCATGGACGGGCTGTCGCTGTCATCCCTGTCATCCCAACCGCCGGGGTTTCCGTCGGGCATCCATCCTCCGGGGCCTCCGCCCATACCTCCTCCCATCATCGCATTGGTCGTCGTCGATGATGCACTGGATGAAGTTGTGGATGTGTACGTGTATCCTGCATAGGATCCGGTGGTGATGGTGATGGTCAATGTACCTTCGGTCTCGTCGAACTCTGCCGAATAGATCGCATCGATACCATCGAACATGGCCTTGATGGTCAGTGTGAGGTCACCGTCATCGGTGTTGATGATCACTTTACCTTTCTGTACCGTCGTACCGTCGTCCTTGGTCTTGAGCTCGTTGTTCGATGTCTTGATACCGTCGCCGTACTCTGCCGTGAGGTTGATCGTACCCGACGTTATGGTCACGCTGTCGTTGCCTTTGAGAGCGTTATCCTGACATACGACCGTCAATGTCAGGTTCTTTACGTCAAGATCGTCCTTCGAGTGTATTCCGTTGTTATTCTCGCTGTATACGTAGAGGTTTCCCTTACCCTGGACATCGATATCGCATGTGGCATAGATCGATGATGAGATGAGTGAATCATCCGTTATCTCGGACCTCTTGTCGTAGACATAGTTCGTTGTAGATTTCTTCGCTGATATGGTGAGCTTGTCTGCGGATGTCGCCACTATGGGGGCCTCGAGACTGCTCGTGATGGTGACTCCGTTGAGCACCAGTTTGAATTCCAATCCGTCATCGATATCGATGACTATGTTCCCGTTCAAAGTACCCGATATCTCGCATTCGATATCGGTGGTCGCACCGGTGAATGTGATGGTGTACTCACTTCCGTTCGTCGTTATGGTGTGACATTCCGTGCCTGCGTTGTATGTTATCGTAAGGCCGCTGATCGAGGTGACCGTGGTGCTACCGGATGATGAACTGCTGTCTAACGACGAGCTTCCACCGCTGGATGAACTTCCTCCGCTTGATGATCCGCCACTGCTTGAGGATCCGCTGCTGCTGGATGATGGGTCGCTCGTGTCCGTTGATCCGCTATCTGTGCTGTCGCTCGTCCCCGTATCGTTACCGATGACGTTGACGGCTACTATGGCCCCTCCGACCGCTGCGGCCGCCAGGAGCAATACTGTGATTATCGTGATTGTCTTCATTTCTCTTTACCTTCCTAGGTTTTGATGTTTGGTGACGTCACAAGGACGTCGGTTCATCTCACAGGAAGGAAAGACCACAGGTGGTCACGCCCGAGTAATGGGGTCTTAGGTCGAAATCGGGGACCTCGGACAAAGAAAGAGGTATGACCACGTCAGGCATCGGTTCGGGGGCGTCATCCTCGACGACCTCCACGAATACAGGTTCACCGGAATGGATCTCATCTGTAGAAAGATCATCGTCCTTACGGTCATTGAGTACCACTACGGTACCCGATAATGTATCGTTGAGATTCTGGAGGATCAACCAAGAGATGTATTGTTTGATTGACTCCGATGCCTCATTGGCCTCCGGAGTCCCCATCTCATCGATGTATTCCACGACCTCATTCAAGAATTCCTGACTTGGTTTGACGTCACTCTCACTGATATTGACGACCTTCGTCCCCTTCTCTTCGGGTATCGAAGGCTTCTCGGGAGGTTCACCCATAGGCTCCGGTGGTTGATTCGAAGGACGGAAATGGTCCATTCCGATCATGTCACGCATCTTCTGCATGACATCCCTCTGACCATCATCCATAGGTGAATGACGATCATCGACGATGACATTGCGATCGTTCGAGATATTGTCCTTCACCTCGGTGTACACCTTAGCATAATCGATGACCATCTCGGTAAGAGTGGTGTCCGATTTCGACTCTGTCACGATGACTACCGTCTCTGGTTCCTGCTCACTGCCATCGGACCAGGCGAATACCGGGCTGATGAAAGCGGCACATGATAGCAGAAGCAGAAAAAGTACTGCAAATGCTCCAGAGCGCGTTGTCCTCGAAGACATAGTTTCTTAGAGAGCGGACGAGTATTTAATCTAAATCCCGGGATTCGATCCATTCAAGTGGATATCTTTATCTGAGATTGTTAGCCGAATGTCCATATTCGTACAATTGTACTACGGATGTATCGAATTACAAATCGTTCGGAAGATGGGTTTACGCAGATGGATGATTGTAATGCTCATTGTTTAAAAGATTATCAGATAACAATATTTGTGATAAAAATTAATGTTATAGCTTAATCTATTGGGTGCCATGCACAGGCACACCACATCAACTGGAACCGATCTTCATGGTTTGTGTTGATGCATTATTAATTAAGCTAGTACATTGATTAGCATAATTAATAATGTGTTCTTATTGTGGTATCACAGGCTTGCTCTCTGGCCTGACGTAACCCTCGGGGAACAGTACGATGAGCATCATCTTGAACTGCTCCTCACCGAACACCGAGTGAGGGATGTTGGCAGGCATCACGATGCTCTCCCCTTTGTTCAATATATGGGGCACACCGTCGATGAAGAACTTGCCTTTACCGTCGAGAACAGTGACGAATGCATCGCCTTTGGCCGAATGTGAACTGATCTCCTCGCCCTTGTCGAATGCGAAGATGGTGATACTGACGGAGTTGTTCTGGATGACCGTCTTACTGACGACCTGTCCCGGGAGGACCTGTACCTGTTCGGCGATCCTGAACATCTCTTGCAACGGGATATTCTTCACTATAGACATGATTCATACGAATGTTGCGTAACTATTAACATTGTCCTATCGATAAGCGTGTCCGATGGCACTGACAGGCACGATCGCAGCATTGATTTTTGTCATTACATATGCGTTCATAGCCGTCAATAAGACCCCTTGGTTCGAGATAAAGAGGTCATATGTAGCGTTGATCGGTGCCGCTCTGATGATACTGATCGGTGCATTATCGATAGATAATGCAATCGATTCTGTGAATACCGATGTGATATTGCTCCTGTTCGGGATGATGTTGCTGGTAGCCGGTCTGGAGTATACGGGATTCTTCACATTCCTATCTGATCTGATGGTCAGGGAGTCATCCTCGAGGAGGAGGATGTTGGCGGCCATCATGCTGATCTCCGCGGCATTATCTGCGATAGCGTTGAACGATGCCGCAGTGTTGATGTTGACGCCGATAGTCATCAGATGCTGTCAGAAAACAGATGCTAACCCGATACCGTTCCTGATTGGATTGATGATGTCCGCCAACATCGGAAGCATTTCTACCGCTGTCGGTAACCCGCAGAATGCGTATGTACTATCGGTCTCCGGCATGGATTTCGTCACATTCTCCCAACATTCGATACCCATCTCCATCATCTGTCTCCTTCTGACCTATATCCTACTCATAATCATCTTCAGGAAGGGTCTGAATAAAGGGTTCAGGAGCGAAGGGACGGTTCCCGAATCCGATCGTCCTGTAATGAAGAACAGGATGTATCTGATGATCCTAGTGACGATACTCACATTCGTCGGATTCATCTGCTCCAGTGTAGGTGGTTACAAGATCTGGATGGTATCGTTGATCGCGGGATCGGTATCGTTGATCGTCATCGCATCCACGGAGCCCAAGGACACGATCTGGGCCATGAAACGTGTGGATTGGCATGTGTTGCTGTTCTTCATCGGACTGTTCGTCCTCATCGGAGGGGCATCGAACAGTGGGCTGATTTCCGATATCACATCGGTATTCCCCGGATTCCGTGAGGGAGATACGTTATCGATCACATCGTTATCGATATTCACGGTGGTCCTGAGCAATATCGTGAGTAACGTACCTGCGGTGATGCTGATAACCGAGATGATATCCGATCCGACCACGATGATGTTCATAGCACTCGCAGCATCGTCCACCCTGGCCGGTAACACCACCCTAATCGGTTCGGTGGCGAATATGATCGTCGCAGAGAAATCGGAAAATTACGGCATAAGGATCGATTTCTTCAGATTCATGTTCGTCGGAGTGATAGTGACCATAGTGACCGTTGCAGCCATGATCCTCTTGATCGGTATGATGTTCGACTGAACAGTGAACATCACCAATCGTCTACGATCCTCTCGATACTGTCGCAGAAGATGACGTCCTTCCTCTTCTCGATGCATCTGACCCTGTAATCCTCCCTCTTGGATTCGGTCATATCATCCGTGTTGAGGTAGATATCTATGATGTCGTGATAGGCGTGCTTATGCCAACAATCCTGCTTCGGACTGCTCTCGATATCATGCTTGATATCGGTCCCGTGGATCACGCTCATGATCTTGAAACCCTCTCCGGCCTCGGTGATTATCAACGCGATGGCCGGTACCTCAGGCAACTCATCCTTCCCCAGTACGTAGGGGCCTTCGAATTTGAGTCCGTCTATCTGAATCGTCTGCATGATTGATGATATGCGATATTGATACTTAATTGGAGGTGCCCAGATATCGTGTTCAACCGACTATCTTGAAGCCCTGGTCGTCCCTCTCGCATTCGTATGCGATATGTTTATCGTCAAGTATCTGGAGGATGGTCTTCACATGCAGACCGAGACCGACGTTGAGGAACTGATTCTCCACCACCTTCTCCCCCTTCCCGTTGACAGCTGTTGGTGAGAATCCGAGAGGCATATGGGCGGTGCGGACCTGCATCCCCGCTATGTATCCGTTCCTATCGAATATCGGTCCTCCGGACTGTCCCTTCATACCGGGCGTGGATGTCTCGATGTACAGTTTCTCGTAATTACCGACATTGCTCTTCCCGGTGTAGATGTTACGCGTGTGTATACCGTCGTTCGGGAAGAATGCCATGGGAAGGACCCCTTTCCTTATACAGAACGTACCGTTGCTCTCGTTGAAATCGGTGGTACTGTCGATGAACGGGAAACCGATACGGCAGAGACTCGTACCCGGACGGATGGTATCGGGATCCTTGAACACGGGGTATTCGGAGATCATCTCGGGTCTGAATCCATCCAATCTGCCTACGGCGATATCCAGGTCCCCGTCGACGAACCCTTCTACGAAATTGACACGGTCCCAGCCCCACCAGAACGAGTGATGGGTCAACCATTTCGGATCCTTCTCAAGATTGGGATGCTCCCCTTCCTCTGCGACGATCTTATCGATGTCGTCGATCCTCTTCTTATCCTGTTGGAACTTGATGAATTGAGAGAACAGATGTCCCGCTGTGATGATCCATCCGTCCCTGTTCAGAACGATGAATGCACCGCATCCGGATTGCGTAGACCCATCCACACAACGTGTAGAAACGATGACGGGTCTAGTGTATCTCATTGCCTTCTCACAAGCATCCGCGAACATATTCCGAGGATGTTGTACTGAGTATATACTGTAAACGACGGTCGTATGTCATGACGCAGGTATCGACAATGAACAAGATATCATAAGAACACGAAATGGTTTAGAGACAGCCATCGTCTCCGCAGAGATGAGGATCACCATAAAGAATCATACATAACGAGGTCAGACACAATCATGCGAAAGCATCGACCCCACCACGTATTCATCTTTCTCATCATTGGATGCTCCATACGCCACAGCTAGAAGGCACAAGAGACATTCCCACTTTGACGACGGCTGAACTCAATTAGTTATGACTATTGCAATCTAGTATATAGCGATGACTACCTAGTGAAACGACGATAGCAAAAAATTGAGTATGATATCGATATGCGTTGATATTCGTAGGTGTGTCGTGAAATGAATGTGACCTTCGATCACAGAATGATGTGATATCGCGGGGTCCGATTCTATTATAATCGACATCAGAATTACATCATCATGGACAGACTATCCAGATTCATCTCGGCCGGACAGGCCCTTTCGAACAAAGGGAATGTGAGGGGGATCCAAAGGGATCACGTCGTCTCATCCGAAAGGATCGATGACAGGATAATGAGATATGTCGTCGATGTGGTCGGCAAGAACATCGAGGTGATTATATGGGCGGATCAGAGGTCCTGCATCATCGGTTCGATGGACCAATACGGATTCACGGATAGTGTTGCTGTCAAAACGGCCATCCAATCGTTCTATGACGAGGTTCCGTCGACATCCTCGTTGGTCGAGATGTCCATGTCGCTACCCGGTGTCGTCTACAAGAGCCTTATCAACGATTCGGATTACGGTATCATCGATAATGACGGATCGATAGTGAAATCCGTTATCGATGATTTCTCGGAACGTGTGGAGAGGTATGCTACCTCCGTCGCCGAGATACTCTCCGCGTTCGATGATGCAATCAATGCATGCAACACATTCACGAAACACGACCTATCCTGGGTCTCGGCGATATTGATCGAATCCGCAGGAAGATACGGAGAACGTATGTCCGACATCACACCCGACGAATTCATCGGGATCGTCTGTCGCAGGAAGAACGACCTGTCGAGGAGCTGGTTGCTGGAACCGCCGTTCGTGATCACGAACGATATGGCGATGGCTGCATTCCTTTCGATCTCCTCGGAGAAGAACGTATCCGACCGCGACATCGAGATCATGGGCATGTTGTTGGATCACATAACGGAGACGGATGACCTCGCCAAGAGGATGATCGGCGGTACGGACTTCTACTACGCCGAAAGGATCATAATGCGCGAGAGGAGAAGGGGGCACGTCCAACTTGCGACCAGATTGGCGGACAATATCCGTTCGACCGCCGATGTGAGATCCCATATGAGGGAGGCCGCACTCCTCAGACAAGAGTTCGGCCTACCGGATGTCGACGGATATTTCATCAACAGTTTCATCGAAGAGCCCAATGGGAAGAGACTCATCGATGCCGAGTACTCCCATCCGGAGATAGATGTGGATGATCTCCTCTCCAAAGCCTGGAAGAAACACGGCAAGGAGACGAGGTACATGAGCTTCTTCGCCGAGAACGGTTATGCCGATGACATCATGAACAGATTGGGGAAGGTCCCCCAGTTGGAATTCGGCTCTGAAGTGAGTCAGAACCAGGATGATTTCGAACGTCTCTGCATATCCCTATCGAAGACAGGGATGTACGATGGATCCCTGAGGATCGCATTGTCTCTGTTGGAGGGTATGATAAGATCGAAGGACGAGGACGGGATAGAACATATGATCGAGATATCCAATCACATCGTGGACTCTGCCGGAAGGCCTGATGATCTCGTGGAGTTGTGCATCTCCTTCAGAAGCGAGAACGGTCCGAGGAAGGGCTATTGGTCCTCTGATGAATGGACTGCTTTCGACATATCAAAGTGAACCGAACAGTCCTTTGATCCTATCGTCGCTTATGGCCCTGTCGGAACGTACGTCGGCGTTGGACAACATCTTCGAAAGACGGTCATCGACGGACCTCCTGATCAATGTCGATACGTCCAATCCCCTCAGTGAGAAGAATAACAGGGGGTCATTATCGAATCTCACACCTATACCATACAGTACGGCCGCCACATGTTTGCACATGTAAGCCTTATCGGGACATGAGCAATGGAATATTATCTCGCTCGGTGACGGGAACAACCCGTCCCTCTCGAGGAAGATGTTCTCCACCGTCTTACTGATCCTACCCGATATGAGTGAATCCAGATCCTCGATCTTGCCCGCACAGCGTTGGACGATATCCGCCTTCCTTGCGTCGGACAGTTCCACGATATCGATGTCAACGGTATACGGGCGTGCCCTGGAACCCTGGACCTTCGCGAGCACCTTCCCCGGAGAGATCTTGAGGTCTATGACGGCTCCGTCACGTACGTATGAACGTCCGCGGGCGATACGGTTGGAATAATCCGCATAGCTCTCCAGATTCGTATTCCATGCCTTACCCCACCAGTTCAGTGCGAGTTTCCTACCCTCTACGATAACAGGCTCCATAGTCTCCTTCATCTCAATCCAACCTGAACAGATCCAACAGTTCCTTATCATCCATCTTGGTGATCCAATTCTCTCCTTCGCCGACGATGTTGGTCGCCATCTCCGTCTTGGATCTTATCAATTCGTCGATCCTCTCCTCGATGGTCCCCTTGCATATGAATTTGTGAACGACCACGTTCCTCTTCTGCCCTATACGGAACGTCCTGTCGGTGGCCTGATTCTCCACCGCGGGATTCCACCACCTGTCGAAATGGATCACGTGATTCGCGGCCGTGAGGTTCAGTCCGACACCTCCCGCCTTCAGCGTGAGCACCATGAATGGGGTGTATTCGTCCTCCGAATTGAATCTCTTGACGAGCTCCGTCCTCTCTTTCGGTGTCACACCTCCGTGGATCACCGATCCGGCTCTTCCGAACACATCGGTGAGAAGATTTGTCAACGGTGCGACCATCTCCCTGTATTGTGTGAATACGAGGACACGTTCCCTCTTCTCGCTTATCGTCTCGCATATCTGTCTGAGCAGCACCATCTTCCCGCTGTCCGCCTCGGAGAACTTGCTCTGACCGAGATACTGATCGGGATGGTTACAGACCTGTTTGAAGCTCGTGATCATCTTGAGGATCAATCCAACCCTGTTCTTGCTATCCACGGATAAGAGTGCACCCTCGAGCTGATCCAACAGTTTATGGTACAGGATGACCTGTTTCTTCGAGAGTGAGATGTACTCATCCTTCTCGATCTTGTCCGGAAGATCGCCGGCGATGCTCTTATCGGTCTTGAGTCTGCGCATCATGAAAGGCGAGATCATCCCTCTCAATTTCTGATAGAGCGTTTCATCGCTCGATGATGTGAAATCGTTGAACTCGCGTTCGGTACCGAACAATCCGCAATTGATGAAATCGAATATCGACCACAGATCCGATGTGCTGTTCTCTACCGGGGTTCCCGTCAATGCCACCTTGTACCTGCCTTTGAGGTTCTTCACGGCACGGGTCTGTTTCGCCGAGGGATTCTTTATGGCCTGAGCCTCGTCCAATATCACATTGTCCCACTCGGTCTCTGCGAAATAATCGCGTCTTGTCACCATGCCGTATGTCGTGATCGTCAGATCCGCATCGGGTGATGCCTCCTGTCTACCGTGGGCGATACATACCTTCAGGGATGGTGTGAAGCGTTCCGCCTCCTTCTCCCAATTACCGAGGAGAGAAGCAGGGGCCACGAGGAGCGTCCTGTCCCCGAATCCCCTCCTGGATTCCAGGAATGCCAATACCTGTATCGTCTTTCCCAATCCCATATCGTCCGCGAGACAAGCACCGAATCCCAGACGTTTCAACATAGATAACCATGCGACACCGCGTTTCTGATAATCCCTCAACGTACCGTTCAGCACTATCTCGGATGTATCCTCGTTACCGCTGTCCTGTTGTATCCTCTTCACGAAGGTCGTCAACCACTCGGGATTCGAAACGGACGGTACATCCTTACCGTCCCCCTCCTTCGCGAAGTTCGCTGTCAGCCTGATGGCATCCATTATCGAGATGCTCTCCCCATACCTCTCCCTGATGTCATTGATACGTTCGAGCATCGACTCCAGTTTCTTGTGATCGACCTCGATCCACTTCCCTTTCAGCATCGCAAGACCTTCGGTCTGACTGAGGAGTTCGGCGATCTCGTCCTCCGTTATGACTACGCCGTCGACGTATAGCTCCGGTTCGCATGATATGAGGGAATCGGCACCCATGAGATTGTTGGATTCGATCTTGATGGCTACATCCGTCTTTCCCCGATGTCTCCACCAATTGGGAATGCGGCAAAGTATCCCGCATTCCTCGTATGTCTCCACCTCGTTGAGGAATGTGAGTGCATCCTCGGCATCCATCCCGATCGGGTAGAACAGTTCTCCCGTTTCCATAAGGCCGGATATCAGTTCGCTCTTCTCAGCGACCTTACTCTAAGGGGCCAACAATGTGATGATCTTCTCGTTATCGTTACGATATTCCTCCAACGCATATCTCAAAGGATAATGCGAAAGCTTCTCGTGATCGGAATCGGCGGAATAGGTCGCCATGAATGCGAAGTTGTATCTCTCATCGTCCCTGTTCTCGACGAGATGGAAGAATATGCGACCGGGTGTGTGCAAGGAATTGTTCTGTTCGTTGAGATACATCTCGACGGAACCGTCGAATGCGGTGATGTCCTTGCGATAGATGTTCGCAAGTTCGGTCCAGAGTTCCTTCACCCATTCCTCGGTGATGAACTCCGATCCCGGAATGAAAGGGGCCATGGTCGCCAAGGATCTGGTCCTTGTGAGGTCCACCTTCACATCTTCTCTGTAGAACTCTATGTCCTCGCTCTTGGAAAGGGCATTGATGAATGCGGATGCCACGTTGTAGAGGAACAGGAGCGAAGCAGAGAACCACGGCTTCGGATCCAGGAAGGATATGTCATACAACGTACGGATCCTGTCGTTCGAGAACGATGCCCTCAATGACTCGACTTCCTCGGGATACTGCATGTCCTTGAAATCTATCTCGAATCCATGCTCTCTGATGATGAAATCCAGGTAAGTGACCTTCTTAGCAGGCGTACGCATATGGCATAGTCATTGCTGTGAGGTACTTAAACATCACTTAAGACGACTCACTAAGTCATTCGGTCCGGGGACAATGTTGATTTACGTTCAATCGATTGTCATCATCGATGATCCCGTCCTTCGATGATATCAGGCTCTACCGTACATGTCCGTACTATTACCGCATATGTACCGAGGAGGAGAGACAGCGCATATCTTTGGAGGAATGCATGGACATCTCGGTCAAACAGGCGATCTTCGGTGTCAGCAGGTCCAGGATAATGGGATACAGGATCAAACAGGACGATATCCTCTCCCGTTTTTGGAACGCATGGGATGAGAATGTGGTACGTCTGCAATCCGACTGCGATCAGGATGACCTGCGCAAATACATCAAACTGGGAGAGAAATGCATCAACAACTTCGTGAAGATGAACTCCCGTTTCAATTCCGTGGAGGTTGCCGCCAATGACATGCATGGTATCGTACACCTCCCGAGGGACAACAGCATCGAGATCTCGATTGATGAGATAGGTAAGATGGGGCTCACGGCATTCGTCTGCAGATATGTGACCGATCCCGGGTTGAGATCGAAGGAGGAGCTCATGGAGGATCCGGAGATGACATTGTGCGCATCATGGGCCTCGGATAACATCCCCGGAGTGAGGAAGGTGATGATCCAATGGCGTTTCCTTGCCTCGGACCTGGAGACATCGTATCCGGCGGAGTTGGATGACGTGAAGAGGATCATGTCCGACATATCCGACGAGATCGATGATATCAGACACAAGGAACCTTTACCGCGCGAGTCCGATCTCTGTCGGATATGCAGATACAAGGCATCTTGCCCGCGCTTCATCCACGAACTGTCATTGAACGAGGAGAACATGCATCTCGACGAGGGTGTGAGGCTTGTCGACGAATATGCCGAACTCGATGAGAAGATATCCGCTCTGAAGAAAAGACAGGAGGTCCTGAAGGCACAGCAGGATGTCGTCGGTGCTAAGATAGTCGCATTCTCCGACCACAATCATTTCATGTCGGTAACGGGACATACACACAAGGCACTGATAAGACGCGAGAGAAGAGCGGATTTCCCTCAGGACAAGACTGCCATCATAGACAGGCTCAAAAGGACCGGGGAATACGACAGCCTGAGTACGGTGAACTATCCGAGATTGCGTTCGGACGTACTCAACGGAAGGGCCGATCCGGAGATCGTCAAGATGACGACCATCACCGAGAACGATAAGATCTACCTCAAGAAGAGATGATTACGTTCGATGTTCAGCATGGAACGTTCTTTGAATCGATAAAGTACTTGAACACAATCCCCATGTACGGAGATGAGGATGCACTTATCCTGTTGTGAGGAACTGATGATATGACACTTGTAGCATGCACGTGCCCCCATTGCGGTGGGGAGGTGAAGATGGAAGATACCCTGACCACAGGGTATTGCACATACTGCGGACGTCAGATCATCAATGACAAGGCGGTCGTAGGAGACATCAACGTCAGGATGGACCGTACACCTGAGATGGTGAACATACTGAGGCTCGCCAAGTATTCGATGTACGACGGGGATCTACTTGGAGCGAAGACACTCCTCACCAAGGCCATGCAGATGGATGCGAACAATGCCGATGTGTGGTACATGGATGCCGTCTTCGATAAGAAGAACGAGAAGAACGATGTGATCCGTGCCAGGAACATGAGATCATACGGCGTGTTCACGGAGGAGGATATGGAAGCGTACAAGACACTCACGAGGACAGGTGGTCAGAACATATTCCTCATATGTGGGATCATTGCATTCTTCGCCATATTCTTCAGCGTACCGATCATGGTAGTGACCGAGATATACTATCTGACGCCCATCGTGATGTTCGTCTGTGTCATCATCTTGGCTTGTGCGGCCGTCTACGTGAACCATCAGAAGAGGACCAAGGTCCCGATCCCATCCCCGAGGGAGATGGATGCCCGGACCGAACAAGCGATCAAGGAAGAGGTCGAAAGACGCTCCAAGGAGTGAGATCACTCATCAATCGGAGACCTCCCCTGCCTAGTTTATATATCATCAAAGCGAAAGATAGGGTGATAAGATGGGTGCACCCGGAGACATCTATGAAAGGGAACTGAAATTCCTCCTTTCAGGTGACAGCAAGATCATAAACAAAATGGTCAAGACCTGTGATGAGACGGAAGAGAACGGATATCGTAGGATGGAGGATCAACCGTTCGTTGTGATCAGAGCGGCAGGTTCCCTCGGTGTCGATCTCGTGGCATTGAGATGGGATTTCTCGTTCCCCATAGAGGTCAAGAGCTCTACGGAACGGACGATGCATTTCAGTAGGAATCAGAGACTTACCGAACAGGCCACGAGTATGATGGAGAACTGCATGAGATCGCATGTGATCCCCATCTACGCCATGCGTCTGAAGAACTATCGCGGAGATCCGTGGAGACTGTTCGCACTGCCTATCGAAGAGGAATTGAGGGGCAGCATGGGACTCCTTCAAAGGAAGATCCCTAAGATCGATGTCAATTCCAACGGCAATTACATAATGAGATGGGATGACGGCATGAAGCTCAGCGAGTTCATGACCTATGTGTCGATGGATCTGTGAGGAGGTCGTCAGCACTCATAGGGCTCATCATCGAATCAGCCTTGATTCTATCTTCATCCGACACATTCCTCACATCATGATGTGCGGTGACCGATAATAATCATTCGTCGTGTACATCGTTCCGGCAATGATTTTAACCTCATTCGGACATTGTACGGACATGAGCCAAAGAGAGATTGATGCAGCTAACAGATTCAATTGTTCGGTAAGGGAACGTGCCGTATTCGAATCCGGGATCAAACTAGCCACGATCTACCATCAATTCGTCGGTACACCCGTGAATTCCATGTCCGTGGAACCACTCGAACTTTCGATCGAAGAATCGATCTTAGCACAACCTTACGTTTTGGATGCCGCGGTGTTCATCGACCGTTCAAAATTCACGACCGGTGGCGATGAGTACAATTACCTCTCATTGACCGGCGACATGATATATGCGAAGGTCACGATAAGGATAGATGATGTGACCGTCGTCTCCGAGATGAAATACGATGAAGAACTGAAATATCCGCTGATGTTCGTATCTGGAATCGATGAGGATTGAGGGATCCCTCCCTCAATCGGTTCAACACTCGAGACATCTCAGGGTGTTGTTCACATAGGCCTTGATCTCCTCGGGCGACTTGCCTTCGGCGATCTTTTTGAGCACACTTAGCATACCATCAGCGTATGCTACTTCGCTGTTGCCTTTGCTCTTCATCTTCTCAACGATCTCAATCTCCTCAGCTATGTTGATCAATTTTTCACCAAGTGCCAACCATGCACATTAACTACATAACGTTAACCCGTGTCCTGATCCCGAGCAGAAGATGGGGCAAGCATATATCATAGCGCCTTCTGAGGACGGTCGCAGATAAGAAGTGATGATATGAGTTTGAAGGCGGAACCTGTCCGTATAGGTAAGAAAGGCTACAAGGAAGCGATGGATCTCATGAGTTCGACATTCCCACCGAACGAGCTCATACCTCTCTGGATATTACGTCTGTTCGCATTGAGGAGGAACGTACGTTTCAGAGCATTCTACGATGATGACATGTTCATCGGTACCGTGTACACATACGAGGATGACAAGCATTTCTTCATCCTCTATCTTGCCGTCGATCCGAAATACCGTTCCATGGGATACGGCGGGAGGATCGTCGATCACGCACACATTCTGGCGGAAGGAAGGAACATCGCACTCGATGTTGAGTCCTTAGACCCAGGTGCCGATAATCTTGAGGAGAGGGAACGCAGGATCGCATTCTATGCAAGACATGGCATCTTCGATACGGGGTATGATTTCACCGACGACGGTGAGTCATATTACAGTGTACTCTCCTCCGATATCGATGGTTTCGATATGGATGCCTTCGTGAAGATGTTGAGAAGGTTCTCATTCGGACTCTGCCGTATGAAGGTATCCAAACGCGAGTGATGTGTGCAGAATCACAACTCGATGGTTTGAGATTGCATATCAGTATCGTGGTCTACAATGGATTGTGAACTCTATCATCCAATCCCTCGAATTCATATCAACATATCATTCTGAGGCGAGGGCGCTGTAATAAGATTGGTCCTGGATGATCTGTTCAGATGGTCTGACGTCCACCGAATCCTTGCAAAAATGTCGTTTTTGGTCATCGGAAGGTCGTTTTATTAAGATACCCTTTTAATACGCGTAGGCCCATGACCCACTGTTATAGTTGGGATGTGCCATGATTTCAGACATCAAGATTGGGATAACAGGTCTACCAGGCGCAGGGAAGACTACGGCCTTGCTCAGCGTCATAGAGATGCTGAGAAAAGATGATCTGAAGATCGGCGGTATGCTGAATGAACCTATCATGGATGGAAGGTATCGCATAGGTTTCACCACCAAGAACTTCATGACGGGTGAGATCGAGACCTTCGCACTCAATACCATAGAGAGCAAGATCATGGTCGGTAAGATCGGTGTCGACATCTCCAAATTGGAATCCGTGGGTGTAAATGCCATCAAACAGGCCTGCGAGGAATGTGACATCATCATAATCGACGAGGTCGGAAAGATCGAGGTCGAGAGCGAACTGTTCTGTCAGGTGGTCAAAGATGCGCTCGATGTCGACAAACCGATGATCCTCACACTCCACAAGAAATCCAGGAATCCACTCCTTCAGGATATCAGGAGGAGGGATGACGTCAGGATCCTTGAGGTCACCCCCACAAACCGTGCACTCCTTCCGCATAAGATCGTCCGTCTTATGAATGGGGAGAACATCTGATGAATCACGTTGAGATCCAGGAAGGACCCACCAGACTCATAGTCCCGGAGGACCATTCATCCGGAGGGCCCGGTAAGATCAACGGTTCCGTATTCTTCAATGAACAGATGGCCTTCAACAGGGACATCAGCGTGATGTTCCTACGTGCATTCGATAAGGAATTGAAAGTGATCGATGCCATGACAGCTACGGGTTCAAGGGCCGTGAGGATCGCGAACGAGGTCCCCAAGACCACCGTGACAGCCAATGACATCAGTGCTTATGCGATACCCTACATCGAGAAGAACATCGAGATCAACGGTCTTACCAATTGTATACCATCGAACAGGAATCTGCATTCGATACTTGCGGAGAACATCTATGATTACATCGACATAGACCCGTTCGGTTCACCCATGCCATTCCTCCATTCCGCGATACAGGGAGCGAGGAGACACGGTTATCTTGCCATCACCGCAACGGATGCGGCACCACTCGCAGGCGCACACCGTGCGAAATGCGAGAGGAGATACCAAGTACGTCCTCTGAGAGGGATCATGTGCCATGAGGCAGGATTGAGGATATTGGTAGGTACCATGGCAAGGGAGATGGCAAAGTTCGACAAAGGTCTCAAGCCGATGTTATCATTCTCTGCCGATCATTACTTCAGGACATATCTTCAGGTGATGGATGGTGCGAACAATGCGGATGATGCGTTGAAGAATCTCATCTACATCGCATTCGATCCCGTGACATTGGAGAGATCGTATTCGTACGAACCCGATAAGGAACATATCTACGGCCCGTTCTGGGGCGGAAGATTGTTCGATAAGGACCATCTCGCGAAGATGGATGCCCATGACACATGTGTGGAAAGGAAGTGCAATAAATATCTCGATCTCTGGAGGGAAGAGATCGATGACATCCCGTTATTGTACGATATGAGCGAGATATCGTCGTTGCTGAAGGTCACGACACCCCGTATGGATGCATTCATCGAGAGGATGAACCAACACGGTAGGACGTCGAAGACACATATATCTCCGACAGCATTCAAGACGGAACTATCATTGAAGGAGATCTGTGATGTATACACAGAGGTCTCCAAGGAGACGGTATGAACTTCGAATTGATCATCTTCGACATGGATGGTACCATCTGCGATTCTTGGCCGTCCATGCTCTATTGTTACAAGGAGACGTTGAAGAAGTACGGTAACGAGGATATGCCCGATGAGGAGTTCTGGTCGTATTTCGTAGGATATCTTCCCGACAACCTAAGATTGATGCTTCATACCGACGATGATGAACTCATCAACGAAGCTGTAAGATACTTCAGACAGAAGTATGAGGAGAGAGGACACTCATTGAGCGGTCCGTTCATACCTGCGGTGAAGGCGATAGAGAAGCTGCATGAGGAAGGTTACAAGATCGGATTGGCCACCATGACCCTGGAGAAATATGCGATCGATACGCTCAGAGAGATAGGTATCGATCAATGCTTCAACGCGATCCACGGTTCCACGGAGAAGGGTGACCGTACAAAATCCGATATGATCGAGATGTGCATTAACGAGACGGGATCGTCACGCGACAGGACACTGATGATCGGTGACGGTTTCAACGATCTGGAGGCTTCGAAGAGATCCAAGGTCCGTTTCCTCGCCGCCGCCTATGGTTTCGGTATAACGAAGGAGAACTGCATAGAGTACGGATACAGATATGCGGACAAGCCCGAGAATCTACTGGAAGCCATCAAAAACTATCAGTGAGCAATTCATTTATACCGCATACTCCTACGTTTTTTTCATGCCGACACTTGCTATTATCGGGGCCCAATGGGGCGATGAAGGCAAAGGGAAGATCACAGATTATCTTGCAGAGGATTCGGACGCTGTCGTCCGTTTCCAGGGCGGGAACAACGCAGGTCACACGATCGTGATCGGGGACAATGTCTTCAAACTGCACCTTCTGCCATCGGGAGTGCTCAGAGAGGGCAAGTTGGCGATCATCGGTAACGGTGTCGTCGTCAATATGGACGATATGGCCGAGGAGATCAAACAGATCACCGATGCGGGCCTCTCCATTGATGGATTGAGGATATCCGACAGGGCACATCTGATCCAGAACTATCATAAGAAATTGGACGGTGCCGAGGAGATCTACAGGGGAAAGAACTCTGTTGGTACGACGAAGAAGGGTATCGGACCAACATATCAGGATAAGATCGCAAGATACGGTTTCAGAGCAGGGGATATCCTTGAACCCGAGCTCGTGAAAGAGAAATCGGAGTTCATACTTCCGATGAAGAAGGACCTTCTCAACATGATGCATGCAGAGGAATGCCATTGCACCGTGGAGAAGTTCGAGGACAAGTTCAAGAGATGGGGAGAGACGTTCGGAAAGTACGTGTGCGATACGTCGGTACTCATCAACGATATGATCGATGATGGCAAGAACATCCTCTTCGAGGGTGCACAGGGTGCGATGCTCGATATCGACCACGGAACATACCCGTACGTCACATCATCATCCACCGTCGGCGGAGGCATATGTTCAGGGGCCGGTGTGGCTCCGAACAGGATCGATAACGTTGTGGGATGTCTGAAGGCATACACCACACGTGTCGGAGAGGGACCGTTCGTCACTGAACTCACGGGTGAGGAAGAGGCAGAGCTTCAGAAGAGAGGCGGAGAGTTCGGTGTGACCACCGGAAGAGGAAGGAGATGCGGTTGGTTGGACCTTGTGGTGGCGGAACATGCCGCGAGACTCTGCGGATTCTCCCACTGGGCGATAACCAAGCTCGATGTGCTCAATGATTACAAGAAGGTCTACATCTGCACGGGATACGACGTGGATGGTCAGATACTCAAGCACTTCCCCGCATCCTTGGCGAAACTCGAGAAGGCCAAACCCATATACGAGGAATTCGACGGTTGGGAGTCGTGGAATGATTCCGAGAGCATCATCGAAGGCGGTTATGATGCGTTGCCGAAGAACATGAGGATGTACATCGAGTTCATCGAGAAGTACACGAAGATCCCCGCATCCATCATCTCGATCGGTCCGAAGAGGTCCGAGACCATCGATAGATTCGGGAAATGGTTCTGATCTTACAAGGGGATACAACTCCCCTTTATCCTTTACCCTTGCACATCGATTGTTGTCGATGGACTGTGCGTATATAATCGGCGTGCATACTTACCAATCATGGGAGCGAAAGGAAAAGGATGTTCCTGTAACGTTCAGAAGACCAAGACAGCTGCCAAAGACGACATGCCTATTGAGGAAGAAGATCGTTCGAAACATTGGACTCAGCATCTTCAGATCTAAACGGTCTGTCAAACACCAAACTGCTGGGTGGGTCTCGGCCCACCCGGAACAGCTTCTCAATCCAATTCTGCCTTGAGATATGATCTCTTATCCCTGTCAAGGGGTATGGTGGCATCGATACCGACCTTACAGGTGACGCTGTCATCCGCACTCGGATCCAACGATGAACCTTTGGAATTGGGTATCGTTATCAATCTCGTCGCTTGGAATCTTGTTGCTACCGCCCACTCGACCTGTTTATCGTCGAAGATATCCACATCATCATCGACAACGATGACGTTCTTCATGGATTTGTGACCATCCAGAGCGGCCAAGGCCGCCAACCTTCCGTCATCCCCGTTCACTTTTTTTATTGAGACGACACCGTTCAACCAACAGCATCCCCCTTCGGTCAGACGTACCGATCTCACGCCGGGGACCTTCTCCCTGACGGAGATGTACATCATCGGTTCCCTCGGGAGTCCCATGAACAGATAGTGCTCATTGCCTCCGGGCAATATGAAATGGAAATACGGATCCTTGTTCGCCCATATCTTCTCCACCTTGATTATTGGCTGCATCCTGACGTAATCGTATGTACCCGTGATATCGACGAAGGGACCTTCCTCGGTCTCGTCGAAGGTTATCCTCGCCTCGAACACGTAATCGCATTCAGATGGCACCAGTAACCCGTTGTCCGTCCTTCCTACCTGTAACGGTCTTCCCGATGTCGCATTGCATAACGAAGATGCTATGGTCATCTCGTCCATCTCGTAAGCGGTGGAGGTAGCCGCTGCAAGGAGCATCTCAGGCCTAGCTCCTATGCAGATCGAGATCCTCAGCTCCTCCCCGTTATCCCTGGCTTCGTTGTACATCCTGTAAAGATGTCTCGGCACAAGTCTAACGGCTATCCTGTCATGATCCATTATCATCATCCTGTGGAACGATACGTTCCTCTTTCCGTTGTATTCGGACACGATGATGCCTGATGAGATGTAACGTCCGCCATCCTCGGGGAAGTATCTGCAGATGGGCAATGCCGTGAGATCCAAAGGTAACGATTGGTATCTGAATTCCGGATCGTCTACGATCTCCGTATCGCAGGGATTATCGGCGGCATGGATGAGTGAATTCACGATCTCATCCTGTCCGATGTTCAATGCATCCGCGATCTTCTGTCTCGTGGAGAACAGATTACCGACGGCCTTCCCACCGTTGAGATCCTCGAATACGATGGTCCTATCCTGATCCTCCGACATCAACTTCGTCGATTGGGTGGAATCGGCATCGATCCTTTCCTTGACACTGAACTCCGTACCTTTCAGATACTTTCCTACGGACATGGTATCATGATTGTCTAGACCGTATTTTACATTTTACGGGTCGTTCATCCTTCCTCTTATCGAAGCCGACAGCAACACGGCACAGAATGCCAATACCGATGCCACGATCATGGTGAATCTGAATCCGTCCATGAACACATCCGACGGGAGATCGGATATCGATACGCCCGAACTGTTCGAACCTATGTTGAACAGAGCCGAGAACAATGCGGTACCCAATGCCGAACCGAAGTAGACGAAGAACGACAGCAATGATGATGCCGAACCCTTCTTTTCGGATGGTACGTTCTCCACGAGACGAGGACCTACGGAGGATCCGGAGAATCCCCACACGCTTCCCAGCAATATCAGGCCGAATATCACGGATATGATACCTGTGGTCGAACCGAGGAATGAGAATGCGATGCATGTGATCATCATCAATGAACAACCTATGATCGCGAATCTCCTCGTTCCGTGACGGTCGCATGCCTTGGCGACAGGGATGCATAACAACAATGTGACGAGGGCCTGCACCAGCATTATGAGTCCGGATTTCATGGTGTCGTAACCCATCTCTATGTTCAGCATGAACGGTATGAGATAGAGACATCCCATGTATGACGCGTTCAATATCACGAATGCCAATATCGCCCTGTCGAATCTCGGTAACTTGAACAATCTCAGATCGAGTACGGGGTCCGCTATCTTGAGATCGTATATCACATAGACAGCGAATATGATCACGAATGCGGCGAGTGCGATCCCGTTGGTCGTATCGAGACCGTGGGATGGTATGGATTCCACCGCATACAATCCGCAGATCAGCGAGAGGAAGAGCAACAGCGATCCGATGTAATCGAACCTCATATCCTTCATCTTCTCATCGGATGGGACGTAGATATGTGCGAATATCGCACAAATCACACCTATTGGTACGTTGATGATGAATATCCAATGCCAGGATATCGTATTTGTAAGTATACCACCCAACGTCGGACCGAACGCCGCCCCTATGGATGAACCGAGCACCGTCAACGTCATGGCGAATATCATCATCTTGGGCGGGAAGAACTTCACGGCCAACATTATACCCGTTGAGGCCAACATAGCAGATCCGATACCTTGTATCGCCCTGGAGACCAGGAGGAATCCCGAGCTTGTGGATAACGCACAGAGCAACGAACCTATGGCGAATATGACGAATCCTCCGACCAATACCTTCTTTATCGCACCCTTGTCGGCTATCTTACCGAACACGAGGATGAGACCTGCCATCATCATGAAGTACACCGTGACGACCCATGATGAGTCGCTTGTGCTCATTGCGAATGATTTTCCTATCTCCGGTAAAGCAACAGTGACGATGGTTCCATCCAATCCGTCTAGAAAGAATGCCATTGCCATTACCGTATAGAGTGCCAACTGTACCTTCCTATCTGTAACTATCCTATCGACCATATGATCACCGGTCATAACAAAATATTCTCAACGATGTGCGAACACTGCCGTGTATGAATCGCGACCCTTGTCCTCTATCCTCGCGAAACCGATCCTCTCGAATTGGACCATGTCGTTCTTCTCCGATAATGCGGCGTTCTCGACCAGTCCGTTAAGGACCGTTCCGTCGGGCATCAGTATCTTGGCCTTCGTGGAGTCGTTACCGACCCACTGCACGGCCTTGAATCCCTTCTTGAGTATCGAGACATCCGTTCCGGCATATGTCGCGTGAGAACCGTAATCTATGTTGCAGAGATCCTTCAATCTGATCTTTCCTGCTTCCCTGAAGAGGTCCGAATCCTCCTTGGAGATGTATATGATGCCATCTTTTACATCGTACTCCCTGAATCCCCTCTCCGCATGATCTGGATGGAGCGGGGCCTTACCGACGATCTCGTCGCATCCGTCTATCTTGTATTCGACCGGATCGGCGACGAAGAAGTATCTGTTGGCGTTGGGGTCGATGATGTCACGGTTCATGGCGAAGAGGTTGTCCCATGAGAATTGGATATCTATGGGCTTGATACCGCTCTCGACCCAGTATCTCCTGATTGCCTCCGGCCTTATACCTCTCCTCTCCAATGCTCTGACCGTCCCTGTCCTGACGTCATCCCATCCGGAATATTCACCGTTCCTGATCGATTCCTTGATGAGCGAGGTCTTGAGTATCGTGTCCGGGATGTTGACGAGACCGTAGTGATAGTATGTGGGCTTCTTCCATCCGAAATAATCGAAGATGTATTCCTGCCTGAACGTGTTGTTGAGGTGATCCTTACCCCTGATGACGTGTGTCATCCCGAGGAGATGATCATCGATCGCGACAGAGAGGTTCATCATCGGGTATGCCCTGTATCTGTCCTTAGTCAACGGGTGAGGGTGGTCGACCAATCTCAATGCCACGAAATCCCTGACGGCGGGGTTGGGGTGGTCTATCGCGGTCTTGACGACGACGATCGCCTCTCCCTCCTTGTAACCGCCGTTCATGAATCTGTCGTATCTCTCCAACTGTTCCTCTATAGGGAGATCCCTGCACGGACATGCGATCTTCTTCTCCTTCTTCTGCCTCCAATCCTCGGCATCACAGGTACAGACATATGCATGGCCCATCTCGATGAGCTTCTTGGTGTGATCGTAATAGATCCCGAACCTGTCGGATTGGATCACACTCTCGTGGATCTTCACACCGAGCCACTCCAGATCCTCGGGTATCATGTCGTACGCATCGGGGTCGATCTTCTCCGGATTAGTGTCCTCGAACCTGCAGATCAGCTTGCCTCCGTATCTCTTGACGTATTCGTCATTCAGGATGGAGACGCGTGTGTGACCTATGTGCAAAGGACCGGACGGACCGGGGGCGATCCTCATGACCACCTTTCCGTCCACGTTCTCGAGATCGGGGAGTTCGTACTTCCTCTCCTTCTTCTCCTTGACCAAGAGAGACGGATCGAGTTCCTCCAATGCCTTCTTCTGATCATCCAATGTCATCGCATTGACGTCGGAGACGATCGAGTCGACCATCTCGTTCAGCTCGGGGACCTTCGCCCTCCATTCGGGGCATTCGCCCAATATCTTACCGACTATGGACTTGGGGTTCGCCTTACCCTTGAAGAATACAGCATTCTGTAGTGCATATTTCTTGATGAGGATCTCGATGTCGTTCGACATGTTTGCCCTCAACGCTTGCACTTATATTAGATTGCCTATTTTGTTGCGGTGAAACCTGTCGGTAAGGATGGTATTGAATGCGAACCTCATCGATACCGATTGGTTGAGTTACCTTATCGATAGGCCCGATCAGAGCTTCTCTGATACAATATGCGGTACCTTACCGAAGAACGATATGCCGTAGAGGATGGTCTGTCCCTTCAGGTCGTGGGCGTAATCCTTCTCCCTTATCTGTTGGATCGCCTTTCTCGCATCCTGTTCCAGCTGAGATTCGCCATTGGACCTCTTGAGTTCCATTATCACGTTGCAACCCTTGCCGTCCTTGCTCTCCATCCTTATATCGTTTGGGGGAATTCCTAAGATATGTATACCTATCGAATGTCGAATAGATCGCAGAGTTGATAAGTTCC
>R20__coassemble_660_pt1 | contig 23958 bp, 24 predicted proteins | sample R20__metabat2_low_PE_015 | metagenome-assembled genome bin R20
GTTCGCTTCACTCACTCGTCGATTGCATTCCACCCTTAAACTGGGAGAGGCAATTTTTAGTACGAATTTTTGGTAATTGATGCAAGTTTCTCGTACGAATTTTTATAACATCAAGTGCTAGATGTGTGTGATGTCCGAACCAAAGAGACTCGAACGCAAGATCTGTAACGCCCTGAAGGATTGGGCGGACAATAGAACCCACGAATGTCTATTGATCACAGGTGCACGTGGAGTGGGTAAGACATTCACCATAGAGCAGTTCATGGAAGAGAATTTCACCTCGCACATCACACTCGACTTCGAGTCGAATCCGACACTCGGAGATATATTCGAGGATGACTCGGACGTGGATCGTATATTCTCGAGATTGACCGTCGAATTTCCGGAGTTCAGACCGATATCAGAAGATACGATACTGTTCTTCGACGAGATACAATCGTGCCCCAGTGCCAGGAGATCCCTCAAACAATTCGCAATCGATGGCAGATACAGAGTAATATCGGCAAGCTCACTGATCGGACCTCAATATGACAATAATGTACAGAACCCGGTAGGTTATGAGCGTACGATAGAGAGATGAGGTCCCTTGACTTCGAGGAGTTCCTATGGGCCATTGGCATCGATAAAGATGTCACAGATATGATCCGCAACCATATACATGAAAAAACGCCGATAGACACATTCATCTCAAAGAAGATCGAAGGATACTTCACACTGTTCATCTCGATCGGTGGGATGCCGAGTGCGATAATGGAATACCTCTCTACCGGTCAGATAGGAACTGCGATCGATGAGAAGAAGAGGATCATCGACGGATACAAGGCGGATATCGGAAGATACTCGCCCCGTTCGGATAGAGATAAGATATTCAGGGTATTCGAATCCGTACCCGATAACCTGAGTCGGGAGAACAAGAAATTCATGTTCTCACACATCGACGACGGTATGGTCAAAGTAGCATCGAACAGGACGTATCACAAAGCGATTCAATGGTTGATCGACTCCGGGATCGTCAGAAGATGTGAACAGGTCGATAATTCCCGCCTTCACTTTGAGTTATTCAGCGATGGCAGATCGTTCAAACTATATGCGGAGGACACGGGCCTTCTGTTGGCGACTATGGATGATGAAGTTACAGCATCGATCCTTCGTGGCGATCTACGTATGAACAATGGGGCGATCATGGAGAATGAGATCGCCGAATGCCTCAGCAGATGCGGGCACGATCTGTATTATTTCAAGAATTCGAACATGGAGGTCGACTTCATCACTGTGATGGGAGGAGATGTCGTTGCGATCGAAGTCAAATCCGGGAACAACAACAGATCCAAGTCCTTGAATTCCATGAAGATAAAATATGGGGTGAAGAGAGGCATCAAGTTCGAAAGGACCGATATTCACGTCTCCGACGATGGGATCGAACATTATCCTTTGTTCGCGGCAGCATTCATCGACTCTATGTACGATCCACTGAACCTATCGTTCACATTGGATGGTGTCGATGAGATCAATGCGTCTTTGAATGCTGATTCTCACAGTTCGTGATCATTCCCGAAATGATCTGCGATGTGATTGTATCCATACCTTAATTTCTCGTACGAATTTTTATAGAGATAACTCTTAACACATCTAATGTCCGAACTGAAGAAACTCAGACGCAAGGTCTATGGCGCCCTGAAGGATTGGGCGGACAACGGTAAAGATGAGTGCCTCTTGGTCACTGGTGCACGCCAAATAGGTAAGACGTTCATCATAGAGCAATTCATCGAGGAGACCTCCACGTCACATATCTCACTCAATTTCGAGTCGAACCCGTCACTCGGTAGCATGTTCGAAGGTAATCCGAGTGTCGATCAGATCGTCTCTAGAATAATGGATCAACATCCTAATTTCGAACCGATACCCAACGACACCATACTGTTCTTCGACGAGATACAGGCATGTCCCGATGCGAGGAATTCCATCAAGAAGTTCGTTACCGATGGAAGATACAGGGTGATATCAGCAAGCTCGCTCACATGGTCACTGCATAGCAAGAAGGCGAAGGATCCCAGGGAGTATGAGCGTGTGATAGAGATGAGATCTTTGGATTTCGAGGAGTTCCTCTGGGCCATGGACATCTCCGAGTGCATCATAAGCACCATCCGCAAGAACATACACGATAAGACACCGATAGACAAGTTCATCATGAAGAAGATCGACGATTACTTCGCACTCTTCATGGCGATTGGTGGTATGCCGAGGGTCATCAACGAGTATCTCGTCACAAGTAGGATCGATCGCGTGATCGACGAGAAGAAGAAGATCATCGCCAGGGATAAGTTGGACATCAAGAGATATTCACCACCCACGGAGACGGAGAAGATCCTCAAGATATTGGATATCGTTCCGACCTTCCTGAGTCAGGAGAATAAGAAGTTCATATTCTCACGTCTCATGGAGGATAACGGATCGACCACATTACCGTCGAACGATATGTTCGCCAAAGCGATCCAATGGTTGATCGATTCGGGGATCATCATGAAATGCAGACAGGTCGACAATTCCCGTCTTCCCGATGAGATATTCACCACCGGCAGATCGTTCAAGACCTACATGGACGATACGGGACTCTTGTTAGCTACCATGAGCGATGATGTCACCACCTCCATCCTTGATGGTGATCTCTGCGTGAAGAACGGTGGAGTCACGGAGAATGCGATCGCGGAATGTCTCAGCAAAAGCGGGCATGAATTGTATTACTTCAGGAACTCGAACATGGATGTCGACTTCATCATCGAGATGGATGGTGATGTTGTCGCTTTGGGCGTCAAACCCGAGAGTAACAACAGATCGAAGTCGCTGAACTCCATGAAGGTGAACCATGGGTTGAAGAGATGCATCAAGTTCGAAAGAGCGAACATTCATGCCTCGATGAACGGTGTCGAGATCTATCCCCTGTTCGCGGCTGCATTCATCGATTCGATGTACGATTGAAGATCGTTATCGACCCAACATCATCCACGGATACCGGCACGGATATGATTATATAGTGTACCGTGTTAGCACTTGACACGGTAATAACCATGTTCGGAAAGAAGATCAGAATCGAGAGGATAATCGACAGGAACAGCGGAAATGCGGTCATCGTACCTTTGGACCATGGGATCAGTATGGGGCCCGTCCCCGGGATCATAGATCTGAGGAAGACCGTCAACGATGTAGCGGAAGGTGGTGCGACCGCTGTGCTGATGCATAAGGGGATGATCCCCCAAGGACACAGGACGAGCGGTCATGATGTGGGTCTGATACTCCACATGTCGGCATCCACCGACATAGGTGTGAACTCGAACAACAAGGTATTGGTAGCCACCGTCGAGGATGGTCTCAAACTCGGTGCGGATGCGGTATCGATACATGTGAACGTTGGTGCCGAGACGGAACCGAGGATGCTCGAGGATCTTGGAGAGGTCTCCAGCAAATGTATGGAATGGGGGATGCCCCTGATCGCTATGGCGTACCCCCGTGGTCCCACGATCAAGGATTCCTTCGATCCGAAGGCCATAGCCCACAGTGCCAGGGTGGCATCCGAACTCGGTGCGGATATCGTGAAGGTCAGTTACACCGGAGACATAGGTACATTCTCCAAGGTCGTCGAGGGATGTATGGTGCCTGTGGTGATAGCAGGCGGACCGAAGATGGATTCGGATATGGATATACTGAACATGGTCCACGACTCCATCGAGGCCGGAGGACGCGGTGTGTCCATAGGAAGGAATGTATTCCAGCACAAGGATGTCAAGTGCATGATGTCGGCCATATCCGACATAGTGCTTCACGGCGCGACAGTAAGAGAGGCCGCGGAACGTCTCAACTGATGTGATAGTATGGATTTGGAGGTACTCAGAGAGGAGATCAGGAAGAGGGATCTCGAGATTATCAGATTGATCGCGGAACGCACCGCACTCGCACAGGATGTGGCGAGGACGAAGATGGAGACGCACGAACCTCTGAGGAACCTCCAGGTAGAGAAGAAGGTCATCGCGAGATATGTCGATGAGGGAAGATCGAAGGGATTGAGCGAGGACACAATGAGATCCGTCGCATCGGCACTCATCGAGGAGGCCGTCGAATCGGAATCGAGATTGATGAAGAGGAACGTCGGCAAACGTGTCGCCATAATCGGCGGTGCCGGGAAGATGGGTGCATGGATGTCCGAACTGATGACGGAGAACGGCAGTTCCGTGATCATCGTGGATCCTGCCATAGATAATGGAAAGACGATCGATGATTGTTCCGATTGTGACGTTGTCATCGTCTCCGTCCCAATCCATCTGACGGGGCCCATACTGAAGAAATTGGATCGTATCTGCAAGGATGATGCGTTGATATTCGACCTCACATCCCTCAAGACACCCATTGTGGATATCCTGAAGGAATTGGCATCCAAGAGGAAGGTATGCTCCATACACCCGATGTTCGGACCTTCCGCGAGATCCATGTTCGACAGGAACCTGATAGTCTGTGATTGCGGCAATAAGAATGCGGTCGATGATGTGGTATCCATGTTCGATGACATGGGTGGGAATATCAGGGTCATGGACATCTCCGAACACGACGGATACATGTCGTACGTACTCGGTCTGACACACGCCGTGAACATAGCATTGTTCACCGTACTCGACAACAGCGGTTACACCTTCGATGATCTCAGATCCGTTGCATCCACCACATTCAACAAGGGCTTGGACACCAACGTATCCGTCGCATCGGAGGATCCCGCATTGTACTACGAGATCCAGCATATGAACTCCCACAGGGATGAGATGTGGGATCTGTTCACCAAGGCCGTGGACGATCTAAGGGAGGCATCCCTGAGCGATGACCCAGAGAGGTTCATATCGATCATGGATGCGGGTAGGGAATACTTCGCGGACGGAGATAAAGGAAATATACAAAGATTAAATGAGCAAAAACGAGGCATCTAAGATGTATGGAAAGAGCATAAGGATGGAAAGGATAACCGACAGGAAGACCGGTAATGCGGTGATAGTCCCCATGGACCATGGCATATCGATCGGCCCTCAGAAAGGATTGATCGACATGAAACAGACCGTGGATGACGTATCGAACGGCGGAGCGACCGCTGTGCTGATGCACAAGGGACTCATCAGATACTCATACCGTAAATCAGGAAGGGATGTCGGACTGATCATGCATCTCTCCGCTTCGACCGACCTCGGACCATCCAGGAACAGTAAGGTCCAGATCACCACGATCGATGAGGCGATCAAATACGGTGCAGACGCCGTTTCCATACACATCAACTTCGGTTCGGAGGACGAACCCTCCATGCTGGAGACCGCAGGTAAGATCTCGGAACAATGTAACGATTGGGGGATGCCACTCATAATCATGGCCTATCCCCGCGGACCCGAGATCAAGGATGCCTTCGATTCCGAAGCGGTAGCACACTGTGCAAGGGCGGCATCGGAACTCGGTGCCGACATCGTGAAGGTCAGTTACACCGGAGATATAGATTCATTCAAAGAGGTCTGTAAAGGTGCATTGGCGCCCATCGTGATCGCAGGCGGACCCAAGATGGATTCCGATATGGATATACTGAACATGGTCCACGATTCCATCGAGGCGGGAGGTCACGGTGTGTCCATTGGAAGGAACGTGTTCCAGAACAAGAACGTCTACGGGATAACCAGGGCCATTTCGAGTATCGTATTGGATGGCTATTCCGTCGAGGAAGCCTCCAAATTCATCGAGTGATCGATATGAAGAAGATGATCGTCAGAGCCGATAGGTCCGATGACCGCGACAGAAGGAAGGAATATGTGACCAACGGTCTCGAAGCAGGGATCAACAGGTTCATCCTCAGGGAAGGGGACGAATGCTTCGAGGATCTCGGTAAGATGGATGCCATCTATACCCGTAACGGTGAGTTCGTCGACGATTCCTTCATCTCGATGAACATAGACGATCCGAAATCACAAGCCGATGCCATGGATATGGCAGGGAAGAAGAAGGCGGTCATCGTGGAGACATCGGATTGGACCATCATCCCCCTAGAGAACCTCATCGCCAAGTTCAGCGGGAGCGGTACAGAGGTGTACACATCCGCAAAGGACGGCCACGACGCGAAACTCTATCTCACCACGATGGAGAAGGGTGTCGACGGTATCGTCATCGACATCGATGATCCGATGGATCTCATGAAGTTCAACGATATGCTCACCACGAGTCCGAAGGAGGACCTGTGCGAGGTCACGATAGTCTCGGTCACCCCGATCGAGATGGGTGACAGAGTGTGCATCGATACATGCAGCATGATGTCCCCCGGTGAAGGTATGCTCATAGGCTCATACTCCAACTGTCTCTTCCTCGTACAATCGGAGAGCGAGGACAACGGATATGTCGCAAGCAGACCGTTCAGGGTCAACGCCGGTGCCGTACATTCATACATCGAGGTACCCGGCGGAGGTACGAGATACCTCTCCGAACTCAGGAGCGGGGACAGTGTACTGCTCTGCGATGGTGATGGAGATACGAGGGTCGCATCGATCGGAAGATGCAAGGTCGAGAAGAGACCTCTACTGATGGTCACGGCCACGGATGGTTCCAGAGAATATACCGTGATGTTACAGAATGCGGAGACCATAAAGCTCGTGAAGAAGGATGGTTCCGAGTCCGTGACGAAGATCGGACCGGGAGATAAGGTCCTGGCAAAGATCGAGACCGGCGGAAGACACTTTGGGATGTCCGTCGAGGAATCGATCTCGGAGATGTAGATGAGGGTCTGTGCCACATACGGTTCCAAAGTCCCCCTCAGAGCGGGGTCGGATATGCATGAGATCCGCATGGATGTCTTCGATAGGATACCCGAGGTTCCGAACGGAGATGTCGTGATGACGCTCTGCGGTAAGGATGCGAACATCGTACCAACGGATTTCAAAGGACTCGTCGATGTCGGCGATCGCATCATCTCCATACCTCACAGGAAAATTAGATCAATCCATGATTTCGATAAAACACCCGACAGTGACAGCATCGTCTCGATGCTCTCGGAAGGGGATCAGGAGATCTCCAAAGGTGCCTTCATGGCATCATCGTTCACCGATCTCCATTCTATCATGACAGCATCCAAGAATCTGAAGAGAAGACATGTGATCCTCGGCATGGGAGAGATCGGGAAGATCACGCGTATCAGACAATCATTACTCCACAATGAATTCACATTCGGTTATGTCGGTTCACCGACGGCACCCGGTCAGCTGAGCGCCGATGAACTTGAAAGATTGGGTGACGATTGTTCGATTACCGGGATCGTGGGATGTCCTCTTTCACATTCCAGATCACCCGCAATGCACAATGCGGCATTCAGAGCGTTGGGTATGAACGGGATATACCTTATGTTCGAATCCCTGGGTATCGAACACCTTAGGGATGTCATGATCGGATACGACATCCGCGGGATGAATGTCACGATCCCCTATAAACAGAGCGTCATGGGACAGATGGACTCATTATCAGAGGCCGCCAAACGCATCGGTGCGGTGAACACGATCATCAATGATGACGGAAAACTCAAAGGTGACAATACCGACCATGTCGGGATATCGTACGCATTCTCGGATGTCGATCTCAATGGAAAGAATGTCCTGATCATGGGTACGGGAGGTGCGGCACGTGCCGCCGCATACACATTCAAGAATTCGGGATGTGATGTCTCCATCTCTGGAAGGACGGAGCATCATGTGAGGGTCATATGCGATGATTTCGATTGCACCCAATATCACGGAAGTGTGGGAAGATTCGATGTGATCGTGAACTGCACCCCGATAGGTCTTGTCGATGGGACATACCCATCCGATATCAACGATATGCATTCCGAACAGATCGTCTTCGACATGGTCTACGGCCGCGACACCCCCCTGATCAAGAGAGCGAAGGAGAACGGATGCAGACTGATCGATGGTAAGGAGATGCTCATCGGACAGGGTGCGGAATCATTCCGCCTGTGGTTCGGAAAAGAGCCAGATCATAACATAATGAGGGAGGCCACCCAATGAAGGGACACGGGAAATCGCATGGTGCCATATCGGTCCTGAACGCGATCCCTTGCGGGATAGGTTCCACGATAGGTGTCGGACTCACCACTGATGTGGTTTTCTCCGATTCGGATGAGACGAAGATAACCCTTGTGGACAGACCGCATATGAGTCCCGACCTGGTGAAGGCATGCGTCAGGGACACCCTCAAATGGATCGGACAGGAACCGATCGACTATTCCATAGAGGTCAGAACGGAGATTCCCCCATCCGTAGGATTGAAGAGTTCAAGCTCCGTATGCAACGCAACGATCAACGCAGTATTGGACGCATTCGGAGAGAAGATGGATCCGATCGAACTGATAAGACTCGGTGTAAGATGTGCCAGAGAGTGTAAGGTCACCATAACGGGATCCTTCGATGATGCGTGCGGATGTGCATTGGACGGACTGGTCGTCACCGATAACAGGACGGATGAGCTCATCAGCAGGGATGACATCCCGAAATATGATGTGATAATCTGTGTACCCGACAGGACGATAGTGAAGAGCAAGGTCCCGAGGGAGAGATATGCGGAACTATCCGACATATACGCCGAGATGGTCCCCAGGATCAGGACGGATTATCTGAACGTACTCACGAAGAACGGAAGATATGTCAGTAACATCATAGGGGATGTACCTGACTTCGTGGAATCCGCATTGGAAGCGGGCGCATTGGCCGCAGGGATATCAGGTACGGGACCGTCCATGACGATATTGACAGAAAGAGGTAAGGGAAAGAAAATCGCAGAGAATATCTCTCCCGATCACATACTAACGGAGACGAGATGATGGATATCGTATTCTCGGGAGGAAGTGCGAACGGTACCGTATCGCCACCCGCATCCAAGAGCTACACGCACAGAGCGATAATAATGTCCGCACTCTCCGGCGGGAGATGTCATATCTCCAACCCGCTTGATTCGTTCGATACGAGAGCGACAGCGGATGCGATAAGATCCATGGGAGCGACCGTGGATTGGAGGGATGATGGCATATATGTGGAATCCAACGGACTCCATGCACCCGACAAGACCATCGATGTCCTCAATTCCGGCACGACAATGAGACTCATGACCGGTATCGTTGCACTCTTCGATTCCACGACCACCATAACCGGTGACGAATCCATCCGCAAGAGACCCATGGGACCGCTCCTGAACGCCCTGGAGGATTGCGGCGTCATATGCGAATCCAATGATGGGAAGGCTCCGATAAGGATCACCGGACCTGTCAAAGGCGGAAGGATCGAGGTGGACGGGAGCATGTCATCACAGTTCGTCTCATCCATGCTGATGATGGCCCCGTTGATCGGTAGACCCATGGATATAGTACTGAAAGGTAAGGTCGTGTCACAACCCTACGTCGACATCACCCTCTCGATGATGAGAAGATTCGGAATCGATGTCATCAGAACGGATTCCGGATATCACGTGGAACCACAACAATATAGGCCATGTGATTTCACGGTACCGACGGATTTCTCTTCGGTCGCATTCCCACTCGTAGCGGGAGGATTGTCCGGGAAGGTATCCGTGAATGGGGTGGACATGTCGGACCCACAGGGTGACAAGAGGATCGTCGACATCCTGAGGATGGTTGGGTGTACGGTCGATGTCGATCGTGATACCATCACATGCACGCAGAACGGACGTCCCAAAGCGTGCGAGATAGACATCTCCGATGTTCCCGATCTGTTCCCGATCGTTGCAGTACTCCTCAGCACTGCGAAAGGAACCAGCAGACTCTACGGTGCACCGCAATTACGTTTCAAGGAGAGCGATCGTATAAGGTCCGTGGAGGATATGCTCAACACATTGGGTGCCGATGTCCGTGGGACGGATGACGGTTGTGTGATCAACGGTGTGAATCGTCTGAGAGGCGGAAGGATCGACCATAAGGGCGATCACAGATTGATGATGGCCGCATCCATCGCATCGTTGGTATCGGATGGTCCCGTATCCATGGAAGATGACAAGTGTTGGAACGTGTCCTACCCAGGTTTCATAGAGCAGATGCGCTCTCTCGGTATCAGGTGTTGATATGTACACGACCGGCAACAGATTGAAGGTGAGCTTATTCGGCAAGAGTCATGCCGACTGCATCGGTTGTATCATTGAAGGTCTGCCGATGGGCATGCACATCGACACCGATGACATCAAGATAGCGATGGATCTTAGGAAGCCATCAAATGGCATAGGTACTCCCAGGAAAGAAGCGGACGAGGTCATCTTCGAATCGGGCGTCACCGATGGGATCGTATCATCTCGTTACGTCATGCTCGTGATAGAGAACAAGAACAGAAGATCCTCATCCTATTCCGGATTCAACATCACCCCGAGACCGGGACATGCCGATCTCCCTGCACTCATCAGATTCAAGGGATTCGACGTGAGTGGGGGTGCACAGTTCTCCGGAAGGATGACCGCACCCTTGGTCGCCGCAGGAGCGATCGCATCGCAATATCTCAGATCCAAGGGAATAGAGATTGCGGCATACACGAGACAGATCTCCGACATCAAGGATGAGGATGAGCACACATTCGATGAAATATACGGTTCCAGGTCATTCAGGACACGTGCCATATCCAAGGAATATGATGAGAGGATGACAGAACGCATCCTATCTGCCTCAAAGGACGGTGACAGCGTCGGAGGTGTCGTCGGATGCATGGTAAGGGGATTGCCGATAGGATTCGGAGGCATATGGTTCGATGCGTTGGATGTCACCATAGCCAAGATGATGTTCTCGATCCCCGCAGTGAAGGGTGTGGAGTTCGGTAAGGGATTCTCCATCGCCGAGATGAGGGGTTCCGAGAGCAACGATCAATACTGCATGAAGGATGGTAGGATCTCGGCTTCAAGCAACAACATGGGCGGGGTATGCGGAGGCATGAGCGACGGGATGCCGTTGACATTCAACGTCGCGTTCAAACCGACACCTTCGATATCGAAGGAACAGCACACCGTCAATCTTGAGAAGATGGAAGATGACACGATCTCCATCGAAGGAAGGCATGATCCCTGCATCGTTCCGCGCGCCGTAGCGGTCGTGGAAGCGATGACGGCAATCGCATTGATGGATCAGGACCTCTCATTCCATCTTAACGAGTGAGAATCTCGTCATATTCTCACTGCTATCCTCGACATTCTCCCTATCGAGATACAAACCGTAATGCTCACCCGCATCGCGTCTGCATACTGCAGCACTGCCCTCGGGTAGATCACCCTTGGATAACATCTCTGCAGCGTAAGCTGTGTCCTCGCATTCCACGAACTCCGCATCGGGATAGAATCTCCTGAGATTCTTCTCGGATTGTTGTAACGCCTGTACGTGCGATACCAACCTGTTCACAACATCATCCCTGTTCCTCTTGAACACGCAATGATGTATCGGGGACCACATCTCGTCGAGCTCCTTGATGCCCCTGACACGCTCCATGGCCTCCTTGGTCTCGATGACTATGCCAGCGAACCTGTTCTCCACTGCGAAGACACCATACTCCACATCCCTCGACAAGAGAGCATCGAGGACATTCCTCGCTGTCATCAGAGGAACCAATTCGACATCCCTGAGATCGAATTTCTTGGAGAATGTCCTTGCCATCTCCTCACTGTTGGAAAAGGGGATCCCCATGTATCCGATCTTGGTCGTCATAAGTGAATCACTATGGCGTATCACAACCATGATAAAAACATTTGACTGAGCAAGGACGGTCGATCCCGCACATCACGCGAATGGAATCCCATCTAGATGGTGTTAGATCACCGAGAACACATCGCATCGATGAAGATCACATCAGAATCCACCATCATTTTATCTACCCATTCCCCGTGATAACATTTGTCATAGGATCGGTGTTCCATGGAATCGGGAAAATACTACGGAAGATCGCTTGTTAGATCGATTTTAGCGGGGATGATGATAGGGATCGGTGGTTGTGTCTTCATCGGATGCAGTCTGCCGAAATACGGTGTCCCCTGGGTAGGTGCCATACTGTTCGCTGTGGGTCTCTGTACGATCTTCATCTTCGGATTCGATCTGTACACGGGCAAAGTAGGTTATGCTGTCAACAAGAAAGCGGATTACATCCCGTATCTGCTCATCGTGATACTCGGTAACTTCATCGGTGCGATGATCCTCGGATTCATCGCTCCCACGAATCTGGCTGAATTTTCGGCGACCTTGTTCTCCGGTAAGTTGACCGATGTGGATTATCTTCAGGTGTTCTTCAAAGGGATATTGTGCGGTATACTGATGTTCATCGCAGCTGACTACTACAAGAACGAGAAGAAGTTCCTTGGTGCTCTGATATGTGTACCGACCTTCATATTGGCGGGATTCGAACACAGTATCGCGGATATGTTCTACTTCTGGGCAGGATTCTTCGGTGCCGCGGATGCGTTCTCCTTCACTGACGGATTGATATTCCTCGTTATCGTGATACTCGGTAACGCTGTCGGCGGGATATTGATACCGTTCTGTCAGAAGTTCATGTACGAGAAGAACGATTGAACATACACTTTCCACATACTATGGGGATGGTAGGTCGGTTGACGGCCCCATCCCCATAGGATGTGATGGTCGATGTCCCCGCTCTGGCAGTGACATAAAAGATATATATCAAATTAATATTAATGTCTTATGAACTTAGAATTGTTTGACTATGACAATGATAGGTTCGACCGATTCGACTGGAGAAGGATCGGTAGAAGTACCAGACAGGTTATCATATGGACCTTCTGGTCCTTCATAAAAATAAGGCGGTGTCATCTCACTCCTAAAAAGAAAAAAAAAGTTCTCGGATTGTCCGTTCACATGGAGATCGGTGCTCCGTGTGAAGATCAAACCTGGCAAAAAAAACGATATGACATCGCCACCCTGATCCATCATCTGTCACTTTTGAATGCGGATATCATCGACATATCGATGGATGCGAGCACCTCGATAACCCTTATAAACAAATAGGGGTATGGGTGCACCAGATAATCATGTGTGCACAACGTGAAATCCACCTGCCCTCTGGGGTGAACAAAAGGTATTTCTCAGCCCACATGCTGTAAATGAGGTATTGAAATGGCAGATTGGGAGACCAAAGAGATCAGAGAATTGAAAGTCGGAAGGTACGTCAACATTGACGACGAGCCCTGTAAGATCGTTTCCATCGACACATCCAAGCCCGGAAAACATGGATCCGCTAAGGCTAACATCGTCGCGACCAGCATCTTCACCGGTGCAAAGAAATCATTGGTCGGCCCAGTCAGCACGAAATGTCAGGTACCTCTCATCGACAAGAGGAAGGCAACGATCCTGTACACCAACGGATCCGAGGTCTCGGTCCTTGACGCAGAGACGAACCAGGAGGTCGTCATCGAGATCAACGAGGACCACGAGTGCTCGCTTGACCCCGGAGCGGAGATCCTGTACATCGTCGCAATGGACAGAATGAAACTCCTGTGAGGCAGATAACATGCCTTTCGGGACCGGATTTGCCGATGCGGAATCAGATTACAACGAAGCGGACATCTGCATTTACGGTATCCCGTACGACAAAACGGCCTGTTTCAAACCAGGTGCGAGAGAAGCACCTGGTGCGATCAGGCGTTGTTCTTACAATTTCGAAGCCACACACTTCGAACACGGTAGGCACCAGAAAGAGCTGAACGTGTACGATTACGGCAACTGTGACGATTTCTTCTATCCTGAGGACATGATCGACGAGGTCAAGTTCGTCATGAAACCCGCTATCGACGATGGTAAGTTCACCATCGCGATGGGTGGGGACCATGCTGTGAACATCCCGATCATCCAAAGCTTCGAGAAGAAGGATATCGCCGTGATATCCGTCGATGCCCACTTGGACTACAGGGACACATACATGGGAGCCAAGAACAGCCATGCATGCATCACCAGGAGAGCATCGGAACACCTCGGTGTCGACAATGTGTTCGTCCTCGGCGTACGTTCGATATCGGATGAGGAATTGGATTCCGATGAGATCATCCCGTACATCGATGCGTATCAGATCCATGAGAAGGGTATGGAATGGGCGGTCAAACAGGCACTTGATAAGGTGAAGAACGAGAAGGTCTACATCACATTAGACATCGATGGGATCGATCCCGCATTCGCACCCGGTACAGGTACGCCCGAACCGTTCGGACTCCATCCATTGGATGTCAAGAAGCTCATAAACATGGCCGGCGACCGTCTCGTAGGGTTCGATGTGGTCGAAGTGTCACCGCCGTTCGATCCCAGCGGCATCACATCCATGCTCGCTGCGAGATACATCAAAGAAGTGATGGCTGTACACGGGAAGAGCATCAAGAGTTGATGTACTTCTCGATATCCTCTACGAAGGAATCCGCCAACTCCCTCGCATCATCGAGGTCCGTGGATTCCACCACGAGTCTTATCTTATGATCCGTACCGGACGGTCTTATGAACACCGTTCCGCGATCCATCTTGAAACGGATACCATCGTCACCCTTGACCGCATACATCGCATGGAGTTCGGATATCATATCCATGGTGGCATCCTTCATACCCTCTGGACAATCGATGTCCCTCCTCTCCACGGCATACTTCGGGAGTTCGGACATCTGCACACTGAGGGGACCGTTCTTCGCTATCGCACACAACATCTTGACGATGGCCATCCCCGGATCCCTGCAATACTGATGATTCGCGAAGATGTATCCTCCCGATCCATTCGCACCGAATGATGCGGACGTCTCCTTCATCCTGTTGATGACGCTCAACGTACCCGACTGTGATTGTTCCGGGATCCCGCCCTGTTCCTTTATGACATCCTCCAATCTGTCGGAGGAATCCACGGTGTACACGATCGGTGAACCGGGACGTATGGATTGTATGTAACGGGATATGATGGCGATCACCTGATCGACCTCCATGCATACCCCCTCATCGGTGATGAACTTCACACGATCGCCGTTGATATCCGTAGCGATACCGAGATCGGCACCGTTGATCTTGGTCATCTCCATCAGATTGAGTATATCATCCTGGGATTTCCATTCCGACCTACCCGGGCGGTTCGCACTCAGATCGCAGTTCAGCGTCACCACCTTCACCTTCAATGACCTCAGCATATTCGGTAATTCCAATGATGCCGGACCGTTCGCACAATCTATCACGACCGAGAGATCCGCTCTTTTTATCAATTGAACATCCGTATTCTTCAGGATCGATTCCACATGAGGGCGATACGCCCTGTTCTCGACCACGTTGACGTGTCCGATCTCCGATGTCGATCTCGTCCTGATGGTTCCGTTATAACTGGCCTCGATCTTCGATCTTCCGCCTTCGGACAGTTCGATACCGTCGCTGAATATACACTTGACACTGACCATATCGTCACTGCCGTCGAACGAGATTATCGATATCCCGCCTGCGAGGTAATCCTTGTCCCTGACGTACATCTGCATCACGGAGAGTGACATTATGCCCATGTCGAGGACGTCACAACCCGTGGCAGTCAATCCCGATAACAGAGAACATTTGATCATGTCGGACACCGAACGTCCGTCGGTGACCATCGCCAAGGTACCGTTGAAATATTTCCCTATGGCCTTACCGAGCTGTATGGCGGCGTCGACCGTCAATTCGTCCCTGACGCTTCCGCGTATACCTTTGGCACCGAACAATCCGACCATAGAACACCTTGTCGATATCAGAATGATGTAGTGAATGGGTTTGAGGCAAGAAGCCTCCGCCTGATCATATCAATGCGATACTGACCACGTTGTTACCGCGAAGGACGACTGTTCCGAGTCTCCTCTCATCCGCGGATGCTGTCCTCTCGACGGTCTCGTCGAGGACCATGTTCATGTACTCATCATATCCAGTGAGTTTCCCTTCAAGGACCCTTCCGTCCTTAAGCAAGAGTGAAACGCGTTTATCCACTGTCTTTTCCAATAAAGCGAGGGGCATGACCATGTTTATCAAGACGACAGAACGAAGTAGCGGATATATACCTTTGTATCGGGCCCATGTGTGGGACATGGGGGCGATCTTACCTCTGTTTCCTGTCGATCCAGAGACGGATGTCCTCTTTCTTCGTACTGCCGATACCGAAGTACTCAGAGAATCTCTTGGTGGTGGTGAGCTCTGCGGATTGTCCCACGCGTCTCTTGGATACGAAACCCATGTCGACGAGGGCACGTACGTCATCGTACACCCTGGCACCCAGGTTCTTGAACAGTTCGGATTGCATCAGGGGTTGGTTGTATGCTATCGTTACCAACGTCCTCATCATGCCCTTACTGATCTCGCCCTCGGAGGTCTTGCCGGCGATGTGAGTATACTCCTCACGCAACTGCATGCGGTACTCCTTGCCGGTCTTGGTTATCTGGATCGCTCCCTCCCTTCTGTTGTAATCGTCGATGAGCGATTCCAATGCCTCATAGGCGCTCTCCTCCGATAGGCCTGTCTTCTCCGCCAGATCCCTGAGGTGGAGCGGTCCGGAGGCCGAGAACAGTGCGGCCTCCACCAGTCCTTTGTCGAATATCATATCACATCACCGCTTCGGCGACCTTGATCGTTTCCTCTGCATCCTCCAGCTTACCCGAGGACCAGTCGACCTTTATCTCGACCATGATCTCGCCGTACGGGAGCTCGTCCTGCCATACCGCGAGCCTACCGTCCCTCACCAATTGGAGTGCGGACCAGAACACCGTGATGTTGTTGTCCATATCGGATGTGTAGAGATCGGATAATGGGAATGCTCCGGTACCGATCTTCTGGATCCTGTCCCATACCAGCTTGACATCGCTCTCGTCGATCTCCCTGTGAGCCTTGTTATCGAACTTCTTGGGCTCCATCTGCTTGAGTCTCTGGCGGGTGATCTCCCTCGCCTCGGAGATCTCGATCTGCTTGCGGGCCTCGTCGAACGCATCCAACAGCTCCACCATGGATACGGGTCTCGTAGGGGTACGTGTGTACAGTCCCTTCAGTTGGATGTTCGGTACGCTCAGTGTCGCCACGTCATCCATGTCCCCGAAGTCCCATGAATCGTCGAAGTCGAAGATCTCCTCCGATGCATAGTTCCTATCGGATTCCTTCTTGGTCTCATCCGATTGTAATCTGAGGACCTTCCATGCCATGAGCATGAGCTTCCCTGCGACGATGATATCGAATCTGCTCATACTCACCTTCCTGGTGTATAGTCTGACGAATTCCCTCAGGTCTATCGCCCAGGGGTCGAAATCCCCTTCCAGCACCAGACGGAAGACCGTCCTGATGGACTCGTCCTCGTCATCCTGCAGTCTCTCGTGGTCCTTCTCCTCGCCCAGGATCTTCAGGTATCTGTCGATCTTCTCGGAGCTGACCGTGTCGCTTATCATCGATTTGTGGAACAGAAGGTGCTGTTCCATCTCCATTGTCGTCGCATCCCCACTCATGCTATTCCCTCCTTTGACTGTGCTTCCGCGATCTTGCGTTGGGCCTCCTCCTCGTATTTGGAGACCTCAAGGAGATCCGGTTGTATTATGATCTTGCTCACACCGTTCGGTGGCCTGGTCACACCTATGAGGTGATCCGCTTTCTTCAGGGCCACGTTCCTCAGTGAGACCTGTATGAACTGTGTCTTGGCGGAGCTCTTCTGTATACGCTCCGCGACTATCTCCGCATTGACTGAATCGAGGAACATGTCCACCTCGTCCAATACGTAGAACGGTGACGGTTGGTGTTCCTGTATGGCGAATATGAAGGCCAATGCCGTGAGCGACTTCTCTCCTCCGGAGAGGGCCTCCAATTTCAGCATCTTACCGTTCCTCGGTTTGGCGTTGATGTACAATCCGCCCTTGAACGGATCCTCCTCATCCTCCAACGTCATGGATGCCTCTCCTCCGCCCGAGATCTCGGCGAATATGGTCTTGAAGTTCTCGCTCACACCGTTGTACACGTCCATGAACAGTCCCTTCTTCTTCGAGTTCAGATCCTCCATCAACGCCACCAATTCCTCGATCTGGGCGTTGAGTCTCTTCACCTCATCGACGAGGCGGTCGTATCTCGCCTTCCTCTCGTCGTACTCCTCGATGGAGTTCATGTTCACGTTACCCAATGCCTCGATCTCGCTATCGCACGACCTTATGGTACGTTTCAGTGTCTCCTCCGATGGGATCGGACGTTGTACCTCGAATTTGATCTGCGCTATCTCCGCTTTGTAAACTTCGATGTTCTGATCGCAGATTATGATCGTCGCCTGTACCGATGCTATGTAGGATTCCTTGGCCTCTATCTGTGATGTCGCCGTGGACAGATCGGAATCCGCCCTCGACCTCTTGACCAACAGATCCTCCTTCTTGTCCCTGAGCTCCTGGATGCCGGATTCCATCTCGGCCTCCATCTTCTTGAGCGCACTCAGCTCCACGGCATATTCCGATGATTCCTTGGACGCTTCCTCGATCTCCTGCTTCAGCTTGGAGATCTCCTCGTTGAGCCTGTCCATGTCGCTGTTGATACGTGTCTTCGCATTCTCGTATCCCGACCTCTCCACCTTCTGTGCGGAGAGTATGTCCATGATACCGTTGATCGCATCGGATGCTTCGTTGATGGTCTTCCTAGCATTGGAGAGACGTCTCTGGAGCTCGGTAGGCGCGATCTCCTCGATACGTGCCCTTATCTTGGTCCTCTCGGCCTTCATCGCTTCGAGTTCCGCTACGATAGCTTTCTCCTTCTCGACGAGTTCTGATCTCTCATCCTGTATCTCCGCATATGATGCCTTCTTATCGTTGACCGTCTGCAGGAGACGCTTCCTCGACTCCCTGTACTCCTTCAGCTGTGCATCCAATCCGGCGATCTTACCCTTCAACTCGATGCTTCCGGTACCTGTGGCCCTCATGCCGTCGTCGGCCTCGCGTATCTGTCTGCGTATATCCGCGAGTCTCGACCTTATGTTCTCCAGGGATGCCTTGGCGGCCGAGAGTTTGGCACCGACCTCGTCCAACTTATCCTGGGATGCGGCACCGAACTTCAGTGTGGAGTTCGGCCTTATGCTTCCGCCGGTCATCGCACCGGAGGCCTCCAACAGCTCTCCGGATTTCGTCACGATCCTTATCCCGCCCATGAGGCGTCTTCCGGTGTTTATGTTGTCCACCACGATCGTATCGGCGAACACGTACCAGAACACCGAACGGTATTCCGGTTTGAAATCTATCAGATCGATCGCATATCCCAACGAATCCTTCACGGACATTATGGCCTTCGCACGGGGCTTACCTTCGGTCATCTTGTTCAGAGGCAGGAGTGTCGCCCTTCCGTGACCTCCCCTCTTCAACTCTGCAATGATATCCGCTGCCACCTGGTCGTCATCTACGACTATGTGCTGCATCTTACCGCCTGCGGCCACTGCCAATGCGGTCTCGAAACCGGGATCCACATCCGCCAACTGTGCGACGGTACCGTGGATGCCTTTGATCAATCCCTTGTCCCTCATCTCGAGGACGGCGGATACTGCCTCGCTTCCGCGTGATGCCTTCTCCGATGAGCGTTTGTCGATCAGGAGCTGATTGTATTCCTCGCTGAGTTTGCCTATGGCGGAATCCACATCCCTCTCCTGCTTTTCCAGCTCATTCTCCTGTCCTTTCAGAGCGAGTATCCTGTTCCTGAAGGTCTCGATATCCGCGATCGGTCCGGCCTCCTTCTTGATCTCCGACAGGTTGTATTCCGCATCCTTGATCTGGAATTCCACGTTCGAGAGATCGTTCTCCGCCTCGCTGATCTGACGGGACATCTCCTCTTCCTTGGCCTCCACACCCGTGAGCTTGGAACGAAGATCGATCTCCTCATCCGATTTCTTCTCGATCTTGGCCTCCAATTCCTTGAGGTCCTTCTCGAGTGTCGCATGCTCCCCGCCGAGTGACTCGATCTCCTCCGAGATCCTCCTCTCCTCCTCTCTGGCGGCATTGAGCTCGTTCTTGTTGGTATCCAACACCATCTCCTGTTCCTTGATGGATTGGTCTATGCTCTGTAATTGCGATTCGTTCTCTACGAACTCCTCCTGGTATCCCTGGAGTTCGAGTTCATCCTCCGATATCTTCTCTTCGTTCTTCGAGATCTTATCGTCCGCGAGCGCTTTGTTGATCTTCACACCCTCGATCTTGCTCTTGAGTTGGGTGTACTCCGGACCTACACGGGCCTCTATCTCCTTCTCGACATCGGATATCCCTGTGGTGCACTCCTCTATGATCCTGTTGAGATCGACCTTCTTCTCGCGGAGGGATGCTATCTCCTGGTTGGTCTTCTCTATCGCATCTAGGGTGGTGTTCTTCTTCTCGATCTCGTTCTCGAGATGCCTGTGCTTGAGCTGGGCGTTGGCCATGTCCAACTTCTCTTTGAGCTCGACATGTTTCCTGGCGACCTCCCTCTCCTTCTCGAGACGTTTGATCTGCCCTTCGAGCTCACCGATGACGATGTTGGTGGCCTGCATGTTCGAATCGGCCTCCGCCCTCTCCTTCTCCGCTGCCGCGATATCCGAATCGTATGACTCCACTCCGGATATCCTGTCTATGACACGGCGCCTCTCCACGGCACCCATCTTCGTGATGTCGGTGACATCACCCTGCTGTACGAGATTGTAACCGTCGGCGGAGATCCTCGCTCTCGTGAGTAATGAATCGAACTCCGCAAGGTTGGATTTCTGATCGTTGATGTAGAATGATGAGTAGTAGTCCTCTCCGTTACCGGCCATCTTGACCACACGTGTGAACCTGACCTCGTCGGAATCCCATGATAACATGCGGTCGGTGTTGTCGAAGACCAATGTGACCTTCATGAAGTCGGCCCTTCCAGAGGATTTGTTGCCGTTATGTATGAGGTCGGTCTGCTTACCTGCGCGGACCACCTTGGGACTCTTCGGCCCCAGAACGAACATGATCGCGTCAGTTATGTTAGATTTGCCTGAACCGTTCGGTCCAGTGATAGCCATATAGCCTTCCATCAGAGGTACCGAGACCTTACCTCCGAAAGATTTGAAATTCTCCATATCCACTCTTTTCAAGTACACGTCCAACAACCCCTCGAGGGGGGCGATTGCGGCACATACCGCATGCATCCCACTTGTGCGCGCACGCACACGTAAAGGATATCCTTTATAAGGGATATAAATATATGTTTGGTCCAGCATGGCCAACGCGAAGGAAAGGATGGATCAACCATCCATCGATCTCACCTATCGGGGAAGATCGTATCGATTATATCAGCCACTGAGTCCAAGACGTATGTGGGTTTGACATCGCTGTGCTCGAGGTCCTCGACCTTGGTCTCGCCGGTGAGGACGAGTATGGATTGGAGACCATTATCATATGCCATCCTGATGTCCGTATAGAGACGATCGCCGACCATAGCTATCTCATCTGGCTCTATGCCCATCTCTGATGCCGCCATCTCCAAAAGGAGACGATTCGGCTTACCGATAATCAGCGGTTCCTTGTTGAGAAGGTACCTGTACATCGCTATGAACGCACCTATATCCACGTCATAATCATCCTCCGTGGGACAGAGATCGTCGGGGTGTGTCGCGATGTATTCCGCACCCCTCTTGATGAAGGCGTATGCCTTGTTTATCTTATCGTATGTCAACTCCCTGTCGAAGGATAACAGGACGATATCGGGATCCGCATCATCCAATTGTATGCCGTATTCCCTGACGTCCTCCATGTACGATTCCGTACCCACGACGTATACCTTCTTTCCCTGACGCTTGTCCTTCAGGAAACGTAATGCGGCGGTACCCGACGTCAGCACGTTCCTCATATCGACATCGAATCCCATCTTGGATAGTTTCTCGAAATACATCCTCTTGCCCTTGGAGGAATTGTTGGTCACGAACATGTACGGTATGTTCCTCTCGTTCAATCCTTTGATGAAATCCACCGCACCCGGGATGAGGTTCATCCCCTTGTAGACCGTACCGTCCATATCTATAGCCAGACCCTTGATCATGACATCCTCTCCTTAACTATCGACATCGTCCTCAGCAACTCCTCTCTGGCGGCCTTACGGTAGATGCAGGCCATTGGGTGGTATGTGGGTAGGAAATCAACTTCCGTATCTCCGATGGTGATCCTCTGCACCTTGTTCACCACATCCGTCATAGGTCCTTCGTAACCTATTATGTCGCGTACGGCACTCTTCCCGAGCCCTACGATCAATGAGCGTGATCTCAGTTCACTGTCGAGGAACGGTCTGCATGCGGCCATCTCCTCCTTGGTGGGATCCCTGTTGTTCGGAGGACGGCATTTGACGGTGTTGGTTATCATCACCGTCTCCCTATCGACACCTGCCTTGGCGAATGCATCATCCAGGATCTTACCTGCCCTGCCGACGAACGGTCTGCCCGATAGGTCCTCGTTCTCACCCGGGGCCTCGCCTACGAAGACCACCTTGGAATCCAGATCCCCGCTCGGGAGTACGATGTTCGTCCTCTCTTTGCATAGAGGACAACGGTCGCAATCCGCCTCGGGAGTGATGATACTCATTCCAGTATCTCCGATGCCCTGACGAGAGGAAGGAACCTGACACCGATATCCTTCAATGCCTTCTCTCCGCCCGCTTCCCTGTCTATCACCGAGATTATATCCTCAACGACCGCACCCGCATCCCTGAGGATGCCGATCGATGTGACGGATGAACCTGCGGATGTTATGACATCCTCCACCACGAGGACCTTCTCTCCGGGATTCAGGATACCTTCGATCATCTTCCCGGTACCATGGTCCTTCTTCTCCTTCCTGACCATGACATATGGTATCCCTGTCTCCAACGACAATGCGGTAGCAAGGGGTATGGAACCCAATACGATACCGGCGATCCTATCTGCCTTGACATCCATCCTGCGCATCTGTTCCGCCATGGACTCCGCCATGAGCTTCAGTACCTTCGGGTTGGTACTCGCTTTCTTGATATCGATGTAATACTTCGATTTGGCACCCGATGCAAGTGTGAAATCACCGAATTGCAATGCGCCGCATTCCTTCAATGCATCCTTCAGAACGGACATACTATCACCATGGTTCGTTCTTGACACCGAGTTTGTACCCTATAATGTTCACTCCCCTGTGGATGACGAACGTTATGATGAGTATGAACGCGAATGCCCAGATGTGGATTCCCTCGAAATAGTTGGAGTATATGAAATCCGGGAAGAACGCCGCTGTTAACAGGAACGCTCCGACCACGAAATCGTACTGATCGAGGATGGGTGCCTTCTGTCCCCTCTCCATGCCGAGCCTCCTCTTGATGAATGCACCGCACAGATCACCGAGCAATGCACCTGTGGAAAGGCAGAACAATATACCGATGTTATTCCAGAACGGTCCGAATCCGAAGAAGTTGTCGGGATCGAACGGGTATGCGATGGCGATCTGTATCACACCGAGGAGCACACCTGTCAGTATACCCCATATGAACCCTGCCCATGATTTCCCGTCTCCGAAGATCCTCTTCCCTCTCCAAGTCTTCCCGAAATCCATCTTGACCTTTCCCCATCTCTTCCCGATGAGGGCGGCGTTCGAATTCGGAACGTAAGCCGGCAAGAACAACCATAATCCGACGGCCATCACTGCCAGGACGTCCATAATCTCTGTCATGATTGGGCGTATCCCGTCTATTAAATAATAACTATCTCGCTTGGTCCGACGATGATTGCGATTGTCGGTCGATATGATGGATTCTAGCGCCGATCACCAGCAAGGTTTATATCATTTGAACAAATGCTCAATTGAACAAACATTCAAGTGATATGATGAAAGGCGACGAATGCTGCGGATATGACGACGTCAGTAACATGAGGAAACTCGTTGAGATGATGCCATCCGAATCCGACCTATTCGATCTGTCCGATTTCTTCAAACTCT
>R20__coassemble_671_pt1 | contig 23703 bp, 28 predicted proteins | sample R20__metabat2_low_PE_015 | metagenome-assembled genome bin R20
TCCCCTCCCTCTAGGGAGGGGATGGATGTAACAAGAAAGTCCGAGAATTTCAAAACGTGTCTGTGCATTGACGTTCTATGCAGATTTCGATAAAGGCTCGATAGATGATCTGTTATCGAGTATCGATTGTCCATCGGTCGCATTGAGGATCGATGATTGGTACGATGAACTGTCACCGTGGCACATGCCCGCGGCGTTCGGAGATGACGATTTCGGAGATGGAGCCGAAGATACCTTGAGACTCATCCTGGATCGTGTCATCCCTCTGTCGATGGAGAGACTCTCACTGAACGATGACACGAGATTCGTCATCGGTGGGTACTCATTGGCTGCGTTGTTCTCGTTGTGGTCGTGTTCCAAGACAGATAGGTTCTTTGCCGTGGCCGCGGCATCACCATCGGTCTGGTTCGATGGCTGGGTCGAGTTCATAGAAGAGAATCCCACGAATGCGGAATACGTCTACCTGAGTCTGGGAAAGACGGAATCCAAGACGAGGAACCAATATCTCTCCCATGCCTCCGATTCGATCGAGAAGACCTATGATACCATATCCAAAAAGATCGGTCGTGACCACTGCGAATTGATATGGAATGACGGTGGACACTTCAAGGATGTCAAGGATAGGGCCGTCGCCGCATTCGGATGGGCGATCGATAGGTCATTGTAAGGTGGTGGTCTCGCTATATGATTCCGAGACCTCGTCCAACTCTCCGAGGCATTTCAGGAGGTACCACAGGAACACATATCCCATGAGCAGGAACTGTGTCAGCAGGTACGGGAATGTTCCGAAGAAACTTACGACACTATACACCGCAAGGATTGCGAAACCGATGACGAACGTCCAGTTGCGCTCCATGATATCCTTGATGCAGGCGAACATTATCGCCACGACGAACAACAGTGCATAGATGGACACGACGACCTGATGCAGGGCATCCGAGGTCTTGTCGACCAGACCGACACCCATCAATGCCGCACCTGAGAGGATTATGAACACGCCCGTCATCTTCAACAGTTTGGATTCCTTCGATAACCACATGACCGATGAGATGATGAACAGGATCCCGGACACGCAACACGATACCAGGAACGATGTCGCTATGAGGTTGTTATCCGAGACTCCGAGGTCGCATATGACGCTACTGAAGTTCCAGGACGGATCTAAGAACGCACCGAGGATCACATCGGCGCTCATGACCAGCACCGCTAGGATACCGCAGAGTGCAAATACCTTAGAATCTGACGTTTCAAGTCCCATGTGTATATTTGTTATGAGTACTTCATATAAAAACTATCGATAAAAGGGAATGTGGGTAAAAGGTTTGAAAGTGTCAGTTAGACAACCGTTCGCTTATCCGAACAATGCGCTCAGACCAGCGGCAGCCTCTTCCTCACTGACTGCTTCCTCTTCGGGCTCCTCTGCTGCGGGAGCTGCTGCTGCGCCTGCTGCAGGTGCTGCTGCGGGTGCTGCTGCGGGAGCTGCCATGACTGAAGCGGATTCGATTGCTTCTTTGATGTCAACTCCATCGAGTGATGCGATCAGTGCTTTGACTTTGGCTGCGTCAGCGTCTACACCAGCGGCTTTAAGGATAGCTGTGACAGCATCCTCGGTAATGTCTTTGCCTGCTGCGTAAAGCACCATTGCACTGTAGATGTACTCCATTGTATTCAACCTCCAATTTTAGCCGAATAATGCACTAAGGCCAGCTGCTGCTTCCTCTTCGCTGACCTCTTCTTCTTCTTCAACGGGTGCTGCACTTGCTTTTGCTTCCTCTGCAACTGCTACGGGTGCTGCCGATGCCGCGGCACTAAGCCTCGCACCGATGCTGCCATCCGTGTAGTTCGCTGCTGAAGCGATCGAAAGCATCTGTGAGTCTGCCTTCGCAAGGAGCATCTTTATGTTGTCTTTGGTTGGGATCGCGGCTGATATTGAGAGACCCATTGCCTCCCTGAAAGCCTTCGTGATCAACGGTACGATCGTATCCTTTGTCGGGAATCCGATTGCGACACCGAGTCCGATGGCATTCCTTGCAGCCGTAGCGAACATTGTTGCGTAGTAGTCGTCCGGGATGTTCAGTACGTCCCTGTGGTAGATCGTTCCGTCCTCGTAGGCCGCCCTGAGGTCAAGTCCTACGATCATGGGCAAGATCTCCAACTTGGGGAGCATTGCCGCCACATTCGCCGGGACAGGTTCTCCTGCCTTGACGAGTGTGGTATCCTTTTTGACAACAATCTTTCCGCCATCGATTGATGCGGGAAGACCCAGTTTCTGAAGTTCTCCGATTATAGGTCCCGGTCCGAACGGTGTGGGTCCCTGGTGGACAATGATGTCCATGGGAGCAATCTGTCCTGCTTTCGCAGGTGCTGCCGTCTTCGTGCTCTCAAGCTGTTTGAAGAGCTTGAAAGGGTTGAGATCGGTAGCTATGATTGCACACTGTCCGTGGATTGCATCCTTCAATCCCTCGAGTCCGGGCTTCTGCTTAGCTGCCTCGTCGATGGCCAGGAACATAAGGTTGTTCTTGGTCATCTTGAGGGTAGCGTGCTGCCTAAGTCCCGCCCTCATGGACTGAATCTGCTGACCTGCAATGCCTGACATGTCGACAACTGCGACGATGGGCTTTGCGGTCATCTCATCGACAAGTTCCTTGACGAGATCCTTCTTCCATGTTGCGACGTGTGCCATATTTCGAACCTCCTCAGATTAACCTCTCAGACGGGCCCATCGTGGTCTTCACGTAGGATGAAGCGATGTTCATCCTTCCCTTCTCGAGTTTGAGCTCGACACGCTTGAGGATTGTGTCGATGTTCTCTGCAAGCTCTTCGGGTGACATGTCGACCGTTCCAACGGGTGCGTGGAAGGTGATTCTGTCTTTCGTCCTAACAGAAACAGTCTTGCGAAGTGCCTCGATCATTCCCGTGGGATCCTGTCCCGGTGGGATTGGCTTAGGCATCTTACCGCGAGGACCGAGAACGGTACCGAGCCTCTTACCGACGACTCCCATCATGGGTGCCTCGGCGATGAAGTAATCGACACTGTTCGCGAGCTTCTTTGCCTGTTTCTTATCGTCTGCGATCGCCTGAAGTTCATCAGCTGTGACCACGACGTCGGCAACGTCTTTGGCTTTCTGGACAAGTTCGCCACCACCAATCACACAGATACGGACCGATTTGCCGCGACCGTGAGGCAGAATGATATCATCTGTGATACGGTTCTTGGGCATTGACAAATCCACATCTTTGAGATTGATGGCCAACTCAACCGTTTCAGTAAAATTGCGCTTCTTTGCACTTTCGAGTGCCTTCTGCACAGCCATTACGGTTGGTTTTTCTGCCAATTCAATTCCTCCTCGTAGTGCATGCGAGTCCTAGGACTCTCCTACAAGTAGGAGACGCTAATCAATGACCTGTATATAAAGGTAGGTATCATCCTGCGCATCGCATCCCATGATTACGGCAACTGAGGATACGAATGGGGCCGGATGCAATGGGATTACGATTCGGATGGACCATCGGTCTTCGGCGTCCATATGATGAACGTCCTGATGATGAATGCGAACAGTACCAAATGGAATATGTTCTTCATCAGTACCAATAATATCGGGATGACATTGTCATCGGGGAAATCACCGCCTATCGTGAATGCCAATGCAGAGCTCGGGATAGCGAATATGACATACAATGCGGCGTACTTGACCATCTTATCGTAACGTTCGTCACCCGGAGACAATAGCAACAGCGGTAACAGCGATAGGATCCACAGCATATACTGTGCGGAGTACACCTTACTGAACGTTATGAAGACGAATATTATGATCAACGATATGGCCGCCAGGATACGGAATTCCTGTCCTTCGTCCTTCATAGGTGCCTTGCGACACCTGTACATCATCCAGATCGCCGAGAGTACGAGCATGACATACATCGCCTTGTCCAGGAAACGGGCGCACATATCGGGTATGTCCCCCACAATGGTATTCGATGCGTAGTATATCCCGATATCATCGATGATCGGGATGAACAGATTGACGAATGTCAAGACACTGCTCACGACCCCCTCCACCTGCAGACCGCGGTCGGAGTGATATGACAGATATGCGAAGGCCGTACCTGGATCCGCTATCAGGAACGGTAACTCGAACAGCAGACATATCAATCCGCTGACTATCGCGAACCTGAACATCCCTTTCCAATCCTTCCTCGACAGGAAGATGATCATGAACATCGGTATCAGGATGATGGGATAGATCTTGATCATCGCACCGAATGCCAACACGACGGCGGAAAGATCGTATCTCCTGACCATGAAGCAATAGAAGGCGAGCGTGACCATGAGCACGGCGAATATGTCATTCCTCGCCGTTATGAACTGGTTACCGACGATCGCGAACACTATCAGTGACAGATACACATTCGCACGTTGGATACCGAAGTGATCGGTTATCTTCAACAGGTACTTGGCGAAGATGATGAATGCCAACGCGGCGAATATCGAATACGAGAAGTGAAATGAGGTCAGATTCCAGGAGAATATCTTCGGTACCAGGAAGACCGACAATGCCCCAGGCGGATATTCGAATCTGAAATCGCTGTAAGGCATCAGATGTCCGTCCACCACATCACTGATGTTGTCATAATAGTTGGAGAGATCGTACATCCGATCGATGAAACTGACCACGCACACCGATAGGACGTCTATCGCGAGGACTATGCCCAGGATGATCAGGAACAATCTGTACTGCCTGTCATCGGGCATGTTGCGGAATGAATCGATCCTCTTCGATAGCGGATGCATCGGAGATATATGTAGAACAAACTATATCAAAGATTTACGAACGGATCGAAGATCCTAAGGATGGTGAGAATTGAAAGATAGGTGGCGTATGCCACCATATCGTTCAGAGTTTGCCTGCGTAAACGCCTGCTTTGATGTCCTTGGAGAAGACCCTGGGGTCCTTTCCGTCGATCGTGACACCAACGGACACACAGTTTCCGGCGACCTCGAGGAGACGTGCCTCGAGCGTTGCTCCAAGAAGGTCATCGCCTTTCATCTCGACGATCTTCTTCGCCTGCTCGATGGTGAGGTTCCCTACCTTCTCGGTCCTTGCGTTGTGTGCTCCGCTCTCAACGCCGAGCTCTCCCTTGATGAGGGCCGACATGGGCGGTGTTCCGACCTTGATATCGAATGATTTGTCTTCTTTGATCAGGATCTTGACAGGGACCTTCATTCCCGAGTAGGCTTTCGTCTTCTCGTTGATCGCTGCAATAATCTGACCGATGTTGACCCCTTTAGGTCCGAGTGCGGGACCGAGGGGTGGACCTGCGGAGGCTCTGCCTCCATCTACCAATGCCTCAACAGTATCTACCATTGTTTCACTTCTCCTTTTCAATGACTCTGACACTGTCTCCCTTGACAGTGACAGGTATCGGGACCATCGCTTCGATGAGCTCTACGGTGATCTCCTCTTTAGTCTGATCTATCTGTTGGACCCTTGCCTTCTCGCCCTTGAACGGACCGCTGATGAGTTCCACCAGATCGCCCTCGACAATTCCTACGACGGTCGAGAGCGGTACGAGGTACGGACTGATCTCCTCGATTGTTGTCTCTCCATCGACGAAGGACCTCGCCTTCTTGATGTCCCTCGTCTTCTCGTGCATACGGTCGGTGTTCATCCCTTCGACGAACACGTAACCTCTGAGTGAGGCGGGACTCAGGATCGCATAGATGTCCTTCTCTCCGATGTTAGCCTTGGCAGCGAGACTGTCCGAGACGACCTTCTCCTGATCGATCTGCGTCTTGAGGACCATGATCGACTGTGAGGCACGTGCATTGAACGTCATGCTAGCCTTCTCGCCCTCTGCGGTGACATTCACGGAGACGGACACAGTGTCCCCGTACCTTGCACCCTTGGGGCAGATGACCTCAAGTGAGAAATCCTTCTTCCCGTTGGCGGGACCGTCGGTCTTCACTTCGGTCTTGTTCCCGTAATTGCTCCAGATCTCCTCGTGTGACGCGTCGTTCAATTCGACCGTCCACTCGGGGGCATCCGCACCATCCGGGCCCGTGGTTATTGTGAAGGTAAATGTAAGCTTGGAAGCATCGGATGATATGCTGAACGGCCACTTCACAGGTGAACCTGCATGTACATCCTTTGGATCGTTCTCTCCGATAATCGACAGCATGTTAACACTTCAGAAGAGATCCGGGAAATATGTCATAAGCCACATGATGAAGAAACCGAGTGCTCCGAGCACTACGATTCCGATACCTGTGATCGCGACGGTCTTCTTGTATTCCTCGCGTGTGGGCGTACGGGCCATCTTCATGATCCTTCCGTATTTTCCCTTTCCGAGGTTGCGGAACTTGGATTCCACTCTCTTCTGGTATTCCGAGGCTTTTGATGTCTCTGTGTCCATTTTATCTTCCCTCTGTTCCCGATTAGGGGTACGATTTACCTTCCTCGTTGCCACTGACATGGTAACGATAGAGATACCCTTAACTCTACATTCTTATCTTAAAGTTTTCGGTACTTCCCTTATTACGCGAATTCTCTAAGATTGTGCGAACATCGACATATAATGCGAAACACGACCGCACGGACATCGAAGAAGCAAATAGTCTTAAATATAAAACGCAGATTGGGACGTGCCCACACAGCAGGTGATTGTATGGAAGAAGTTCTTTGTAGCATTGAGATTATCAAAGAAAACAACGATTTCGTAGCTAAAATCCAGAGCGATCTCGGCGGAAACAGGGAATACAGATCCCAGCTCTTCGAAGATGTCCTCGACCAGTTTGTCATGGATCTCCAGGAAGAATTCGAATCGATGTGAAGGAGGAGAAAAGATGGCAGCAATCGACGCTAAACTGAAACAGATTACGAATGAACTAGAAGGACGTCTCGCCAATGACAACGGTGTCCCAAGAAACATCAGGAAAGGCGCAACGGACGCTGTCGCACTTCTTCAGGACAACAAGAAAGCAATGGATCTCCGCATCTCGAGCGCGATCAACATCCTTGCGGATCTCTCCAACGACCCCAACATACCCATGGAGTCATGGAGCGCGATCATGCAGATCCTTTCGGATCTCGAGATCATGCTGAAGGATATCGCATAAGCGATATCGTATCACCAAACCGATTCCAAACATCACACATACGATAGTTCTCCGTATGTGTGTTCTATCCCCATCTCATTCACGATATCGCCCCTAGAAAGTATTATTCTGAACATAGCGCAATCAGGGTTGTATGAAACATGGTCTATCGAGGCTGAGGAAGATCTGCAGATATGCATCAAGTGTCATGAAGGTGGCCGGTGTGATACTCACCATATTGGCCCTCGCGACGGTCATCCTCGGAGTGATCTCACTCGTGACAGGTGATGTCTCGGACATATTGTTGACATGGATAGCTCAGAACGATGATGCGGGCACCAAGATCATCACCGCTGCGACGTTGGAGAACATCCTGATCCTGTGCATGGGAGCGATTACGGTCATCACGATAGGCAATGTCATGGGTTCCATATCCAAGGAGGATAGCCCGTTCACCGAGTTGAATGCCGATAGGATGGCCAGGATATCCGTGATCTATCTGATCTCGTCATTCCTGTTGTTGATCCTGAGCTATATCGTCGAGGAGAGGGCCATAGAATCCGTATTCCTGTTCCTGGGTTCGCTGTTGGTCTCGGTCGTGATGTACTGTCTGGCTCTGATGTGTCATTATGGGGCCATATTGCAGAAGGAGTCCGATGAGACCCTTTGAGGTGGAAGAATGACGATAATCCTCAGATTGGACCGTGTGATGGCTGACAGGAAGATGTCGTTGAATCAGCTGACGGAACTCGTGGGCATATCCAATGTGAATCTCTCCAAAATAAAGACGGGGAAGATAAGTGCCATCAGATTCTCCACCCTGAATGGGATCTGTAAGGCATTGAACTGCCAACCGGGCGACATTTTAGAATATGTGGAAGAGGAGGAGTGAACCCCGCCCCGAAGGGGCGAGTGAAATTCACGCCTCGGATGCCAACTCACGTTCCATCCTCTTCCTGCTGAAGAGAACGGAATCCATGAACGCCACCCATGTTATCTCGACGATAATCGATGTGGCGATGGCGACCATCGCATCACCGGTGATCGGACCGAGTATGCCCGATGTGCATAATGCGATCGCTATCCCCTTGTTCTTGTAGGATGCCATCAGGATATCCGTGACCCTCTGCGACCAACAGATGTCCATCCTCTTCTCCGTACCCTCCACGGCGAATCCGAGACCGAAGGATCTGAGGAATGCTATCAATGCGAATACGACGAACACCCAAGCGGGGATGCCTGTGAAGTTGGTTGCACCCACAGAGAGCCAGACCATGAAGAATATGCACAGATTGAGGAATATCGCCATCAGATCCTTGTCTATCTTGACCTTCGTGAAGAGCCTGGAGACGATCAAGGGTATACCGAGGAGCTTGACGACGGTGATCAGTACATCGGTCATATCCACACTCTCACCGAGAGTGAACCATATGATCGCCGGTATCCACACGAGTGAGACGACGTATGTCACGATCGTCCCTCTCGCCGCGTGTTCCATATCTCCCCTCAAAATGTATGACAACGGGACTACGGAACCGGCGAAGGGTGCTGCCGCGATGAATATCAGACCCGTGGCCTGATTGCCGAACTCCGTATCCTTCAACAGATAGTAACCGATCAACGGGATTATCGATGATATCACCAACCCCAACATGACGGCCCTGATCACGGATGATCCATGAGCCAGAGGATTCAGGTTCTTGTAGGGTATCCTCGACAGTGATAAGGTGAGCATGACGACGAGCGTCCATATCGTCAACTCCGAACGTATGTTCGCCGTCAACGATTCCGGGAACCATCCGGCCAGATTGGTGACCAATGCGACGAACATCGCGAGCATCATCATGAAGGCGCTACTCTTCAATAGACTCTTCACATTCATGGATTCAAGAATATTACAGGGCCGTATTTATCGTTTATCGATAAATAATTTATTTATATCGTGATATTAATCCGAAAACATGGACATACCGACAGTGAAACCTGTGAAAGCTGGGTGGTGGAACGTTCTAAGACCGTGGACACTCCATGGTGCCGTCGTTCCCGTACTGATCGGCGGAGCGGTCGCATTGACCGTCATAGAGCCCGGATGGATCGATGCCGTCGTGTTCGCATTGATATTGCTCGGATCCTGTCTGTTCCAATGTGTGGCGAACATCCTGAACACGTACGGCGATTTCGTCAAAGGTACCGATACCGTGGAGAACGAGACGAGATCCCCCGAGCTCGTCACAGGGGTCCTGAGACCGAAGGATGTCCTGAGAATGGGTCTGTTCTGTCTGTTGATCATCTGTATCATCGGAATAATATTGATGGTGCATGTGGGCATAGGTCTGATGATCTACGGTCTGCTGGGTATATTCGGTGTGACCATGTACACCATGGGTGCATCCTACAAGTATCACGGCATGGGACAGATATCCGTGTTCATCAACTTCGGCATATTGATGCCGATGGGTACATACTATGTGCTCACGGGCGAATTTTTCTCGACGACCGTCCTCCTGCTCAGTCTTCCGAATGCGTTCATGATCACGGGTGTACTGGCAGGTAACGAGATGCGCGACTACTACGAGGATAAGGAATCGGATGTCGGTACGCTCATCGGACACATGTCATACGAGAGCGGGATGAGACTCTATCTCTTCGAATCCCTGATATCGTTCCCGATACTGATCGCGTTGGTGATCGCGGGTATCGCTCCGTTGACGTGTCTCATCGCATTGTTGACATTGTACGATGCGTACCTGTTGTACGTCAATTCGAAAAGAGCACCGGATGACAAGCACTCGAGCTTCATGTTGGTACCCTTATGTTTCAAGCTGAATTGGCAATTCGGTGTGTTGATGGTCGCAGGTTATTTGATATGGATGTTCATTCCGTGATACAGGTGACAGCATGGCAGAGGAGCTCAAAGGCAACCAATTCGAAGGAAAGGGCGAATACGTCGTGGACGTATTCGAGGAGATCGCAGAATACTACGACAAGATGAACGGGATAATGTCCATCGGGATGGTGAAGGGATGGCACAGATTCATGTTCAAGAAGGCCGGTGACATCAGCGGCAAGAAGGTCTGCGACATAGGCTGCGGAACGGGCGAGATCTCGTTCATGGCCGCCGAGAGGGTTGGTAAGGACGGAGAGGTCATCGGAGTCGATATCACACCGGGCATGCTTGCGATGGCCAAGAAGAAGATGGAGACCCTCGATCTGCCAAAGGATGTCGATTTCCGTGTGGGGGATGCCCTCGATATGCAATTCGATGACGATACCTTCGACCTCGTCACATCCGGATATATGCTCAGGAACGTCACCAACATCCAACAGGCTGTCAACGAGATGTACAGGATCCTCAAACCGAACGGTAAGTGTGTCGTCGCCGAACTCTCGAAACCGAAGAACAAGCTCCTGCTCTTCGGATACAACATCTATGTCTTCCACATAGTGCCTTGGTTCGGAAGGAGATATGACAAGGGGAAGAAGATCGATGGTAAACAGCCTGCTTACGATTGGCTCACATCATCGTTGGAAGGATTCCCCCACGGCAACGACATGGTCGAGATATTCAAGAATGCGGGTTTCGAGGACGCTAGATTCTACGTCAAATCCATGGGTGCCGTGAACATCTACGTGGCAACGAAGACTCAGTGAGTCCTCTTCCACTCGGCACAGATGTCCACGAAGTTCTGGAACATCTGCTCACCATACTCTGTGTGCTCCACCTCGGGGTGGAACTGTACCGCATAGATGGGCCTGGTCTTACAACGGACCGCCTCCACGGGACATGTCGGGGATGTCGCGATCAATTCGAAGTTCTCGGGGACACCTTTGACCTCATCGTTATGCGATGCCCATGCCGTTATCTCCGAAGGGATACCTTTGAAGATGTCACTGTTGTCGAGGATCTTCAGATCCACCTTGCTGAATTCGGGATTCTGTGCGGGACCGAGCTTGGAACCGAAATGCTCGCATGTGAACTGCATACCTGCACAGATACCGAAGATCGGGAACTCGGCCTTGTCAAGATATTCGCCGTTGTTCCCCATGGCATCGGCCTCCGTCGCTACGGAAGGCGAACCGCCGGAAAGGATCAATCCGTCGACCTCATCCTTGATCTCATCGAACGGCGTAGTGTTGGGGATGATCTTGGTATCGACATCGAGATACCTCAATACGCGCCACTCACGGTGTGTCCATTGACCGCCATTATCCACTACGTAGATCTTCATCGTACGGCCAATCTGAGGATTCATATAAATAAATCATCATCGAGAGCGCCCATCACATTGGCGTATGACGATGAAATCCATACCATATCGCTCATACACGTTCCCAATAGAGTATGTTGTCGATGAAACAGGACCTCAGTCTCCCGCCATCCTTCAACCATGACAGATACGAACGTACCGTACTCGAGATGAGTACATACTCCGCCATCGTCATCTTCAGGCCGTAATCATCGAACAGTCTCTTCACGATGTTCTCCACTGTGATCGGAGAGTCGCATATCTCGACGATATGGTCACCGACACTCAGTATGCTGTCGATATTGTACTGTGCCAATTCCGAGATATCCTCGGTCGCCTCGACGTGTGCCGGGATGAACATCTTGGCCTTCATACCTTTGACCTTCTCCAATGTCTCGATGCATCTCCCCACATCATGGATGAAACTGATGCGATATTTCTTGAGCGTGGCCCTGCTCGAGAGACAATCCGCCAGGAATACGGTATCGTCCTTCGTAAGGAAACCTACCATGTCGAACGAATGTCCCGGGAGAGGTATGATCTCGAACCCCTCCGGGATGTTCGAATCGGTCAATGGCAGACAATCGCTCTCCTGTGCCATCAGGAACTTGTGGCACAACTCATCCATCGGATATCCGCCGTAGAGCGATATGGGTTCCAATATCGTATGATTGGTGAAATCGCATTCGATGCCCGATGCGTAGACCTTACAGCCGGTCTGGGATTGGAGATATCTGTTCCCGCCTATGTGGTCGGCGTGTGAATGTGTGTTGTATATGGCCACGAGATTCCAACCGTTCGCATCCAGGATCTGCCTGATCTTACGACCTGCCTCCTTGTCGTTACCGCTGTCTATGATGCAAACATCCTTATCATTCAACCTGACCAATCCGACGTTCGTCGGGCTCTTGATGTAATAGTCGTTATCCGACACCTGTACCAGTTCGTACATCCGCTCACCTATCGACCGAATGGGATGACATCATCGATGTCCTCTCACTCCCACTCTATCGTCGCCGGAGGCTTGTTGGTTATGTCGTAGACCACACGGTTGACCTGATCCTTCATGGTGTTGGTGATGCGCCTCGAGATCTTGTCCAAGATATTCAACGGGATCATCGAGAACTCTGCCGTCATGGCATCCAATGAGGACACCGCACGGACGACGATCGTCCTTCCGTATGCCCTCCTGTCACCTTGGACACCGACCGATTTCGATGGGAGCAATGCGGCGAAATACTGCCATGGCATCTCCATCTTACCATCTGCGACAGCTTTCCTTATCTCATCCTCGACGATGAAACATGCCTCGCGGACGATCTCGATGTTCTCGGGCGTCACCTCGCCGAGGCATCTCACCGCAAGTCCCGGTCCGGGGAACGGTTGTCTCTCGGATGCCTTCACTCCCAAGAGCCTTGCGACCGCTCTGACCTCATCCTTGTAGAGATCGCGGAGTGGTTCGCATAATTCCATGCCCATGTCCTTGGGCAGTCCTCCGACGTTGTGATGCGACTTGATGGTGTCACGTACGCCATCACCAGATTCGATCCAATCGGGTGCGATCGTTCCCTGTACCAGATACTCGGCACCGAACTCCTTGGCCTCCCTCTCGAAGACGCGTATGAACTTCTCACCGATGGTCTTCCTCTTCGCCTCTGGATCCGTCACTCCCTTCAATGCATCGAAGTACTCCTTGCTGGCATCTATGATCTTGAAATTGACGTTCATGTCCTCGAGCATACCGCGTACCTCGTCGGTCTCGCCCTTCCTCATCATACCCGTATCGACATATACTGCGAGCAATCTGTCGCCAATCGCCTTGCTCGCTATGACCGCGGCCACCATACTGTCCACACCACCGGAACAGGCTATGATCGCCTTCCCTTTGATCTGGTTGGAAACGGCTTCTACTTGCTCTTCGACGAATCTGTCAGCTTTAAACATCAGCTACACCCTCTGAATCCTTGATGACCTTGTCCGCCATCTCTTTCCTGTATGATGCCAATTTCTCCACCAACCCTTCGTCGGAGATGCTCATCATCTCGACCGCGAGAACGGCCGCATTGTCCCCTCTGTCGAGACCCACCGTCGCGACGGGTATCCCGGGAGGCATCTGTACGATAGAGAGCAAAGAATCGAGATTCATCTTACCGCTTACGGGTACACCGATGACGGGTTTCGTGGTGAATGATGCTACGACACCCGGTAACGCTGCGGCGAGACCCGCTATCGCGATGAATACCTTCGCATCGGACGTCGCCACCAACTCCTCGACCCTGCTCGGAGTCCTGTGAGCGGATGCGATCACGACCTTGTAGTCTATATCGAATCTCTTGAAGATGTCGACAGCTTTCTCGGCGATCGGGAGATCGCTCTTGCTTCCCATTATGATCAGGACTTCTGGCATCGATGTGAGGATGGTATCGTGGATTATAAACTGTCGTATACGTCGCGGGAGTGACGTTGGATGGATGTTCCAGATATTATCCAGATGATGCCGTTTTAAATATCACATCATGGCCAGAACATCGGATCCCCAGTGGCTTATCGTTATATATCACAAAATGATAGAATATAAACTTCTCCATAAAAAATATATATGAAATACAGATATAGGAGGTCAATTACATTACGATATCGGACCGTACTGGCTGGTGATTTTTGTGGAATATCTCGGCGTCGTTGAAACAGTGTCTGGCGAAGGAAGATTCGTCGTCAAGGCCGATTCCACGCCCAACGTCAATGACCAGGTATTCAACGAGAGAGGTTCGGTCATCGGAATTGTGAAACGCATCTTCGGTCCGGTCGACGGACCCTATGTGACCGTGTCCTCTCAGAACGGCACCACATCCGGGGATCTGATCGGAAAGAAAGTGTTCTTTAGGGGAGAAATCAAACATGGCAAAGACAAGAGAAGGCACTGAAGAGGTCGAGAAGTGCCCTGAGTGCGGAAGCAAACACTTAGTTCGTGATTACGAAAGAGGTGAGCTCACATGTGAGGATTGCGGATTGGTTCTCGACGACCAATTCATCGATCAAGGTCCCGAATGGAGGGCATTCGATGTCGAACAGGGTGAGAAGAGGGCACGTACCGGTGCACCTATGACATACACCATCCACGACAAGGGATTGTCCACCGAGATCTCGTGGAAGAACAAGGACAGTTACGGAAAGAGCATCCCCACCAGGAACAGAGCGCAATTATACAGGCTCAGGAAATGGCAGAGAAGGATCCGTGTCTCCAACGCTACGGAGAGGAACCTCGCATTCGCATTATCCGAGTTGGACAGGATGGCCTCCGCCATGGGACTCCCGAGGAACGTCAGGGAGACGGCCGCCATGATCTACAGGAAGGCCGTCAACAAGAATCTGATCAGGGGTCGTTCCATCGAGGGTGTCGTCGCTGCATCGCTCTATGCGGCATGCAGGCAGTGCGGTGTCCCGAGGACATTGGATGAGGTCGCTAACTCCAGCCGCGTGGGAAGGAAGGAGATCGGAAGGACCTACCGTTTCATGACCCGTGAACTCAAGTTGAAGCTCATGCCCACCAAGCCGCAGGATTACGTGCAGAGATTCTGCTCGGAACTCAGGCTGACCGGTGAGGTCCAGAGCAAGGCCGCGGAGATACTCAAGGATGCATCCGAGAAGGAACTCACATCCGGGCGCGGTCCGACGGGTGTCGCCGCTGCGGCGATCTACATCTCATCGATCCTCTGCAACGAGAGAAGGACGCAGAGGGAGGTGGCGGATGTCGCCGGTGTGACAGAGGTCACGATCAGGAACAGATACAAAGAGCTCACGGAGAAGCTCGGTATCGAGATACAGCTCTGAACGAGTGCCGAAAGGCACTCACCCAAACCCTATTTTTCGATTCTATCCATCGATCCCGTCCACTGGGCATAACAACGATACCATGTAGGCAGGGACATACAGTATTCCATCCTCTCCTTCCCTGAGATCCTTGGTATGAACGACATATGCCCGATCGATATCCTTCTTGTACTTCCTGATATAACGGTCCAATGACACATGTGCCGATGAGTTCCCCGATTTCACCTCCACGGGACAGACCTTCCTGCCATCGAAGAGGATGAAATCCACCTCCTGTGTGTTCACCGTATCATCCGCTCTGAACCTGCTGTACAACAATCTGTGCCCGGATGCCTTCAATTCCTGTGCCACGGCATTCTCCAGGAACATTCCCTGATTCATACCCAACCTGTCCCCGAGGATGAGGTCGTAGGTCTCGTCGATATCGGCGACATTGGAACCGAATGCGGATGTGAAGAGCAGACCCGTATCCGCCATGTACAGTTTGATACCGTAGAAATCGACATACATCTCAGCTGCGGGATCGGTGTCATCGCATTTGTTACAGACCAACACGGTCTTGGAATCCTCGAGGGAACGTATGGCCTCGAGATAATCGCTGATCCGGGAACCTTCCTTCACGGCATTCGCCTTGAATGTCTTATCGTGCCTCGATAGGAGTGACGGGACCATGCCGAAGATGTTGCTGCATCTGCCTGATGAGACCCCACCGATCTTCCTGAGATCGTCCGCATACAGTTCAAGGATGCTCCTCTTCCCTATCTCTGCCATCTTGAAGTTGTTCTTCTCGAGATACGTGGATACTATCTTCGGCATACCTCCGACAAGCATGTACAATCTGAACATGTACATCGCTTCCTTGTGAGGATATCTGCCCATCGGGCTGCGTGTCCTGAAACATGTTCTCGCGAGTTCCATCGTATACCTATCGCCATTGGCCCAGAGGAACTCCTCGAAATCCATGGGATACATCTGGATACGATACTCTTCCGAAGGGATCAGTATGTCCTTGACGTTCTGCTTTATCGATATCAGGGATCCTGTCTCGATGTAGTGATATCTTCCGTCCGCAACGAGATGCTTGATCATCTGTCTTGCCTGAGGGCACAGTTGCACCTCGTCGAATACGATGACACTATCATGCTCCGTCAGATCGACCTTCGTTATCCTCTGAAGATTGAGGAAGAAACGATTGAGATCCGATGCACCCTCGGAGAACAGATCGAGTAGACCGTCCTTCGGTTTGGAGAAGTCGATGAATATCGACGTTCCGTAGTTGTCTTTCACGAACTCCTTGACGACTGTTGTCTTACCCACACGTCTCGCACCTTCCACAAGGAGTGCATAGTCATCGCTGAGCTCGTCCTTCCAATATTGCATCTTCTTCAGAATCTTCCTCTCGAATACGACGGACACGATGGATACAACATCGTACGAGTATTAAACCTGAACGTAAAAACTACAAATTCTGCAAAGTATTTCTACTCGAAAAATACAAATTCTGCAATCTTTTTTGAGAGTAAAACTACATATTCTGCAAATTTTGAAACATCATTTTTGTGACTGAAGATGCGACGCTTTTGGAAAAAGTGTCAATGAAAGTTGTGAAAAAGTATCAGTGAATTATGTGAAAAAGTATCAATAAAAACTGTGAAAAAGTATCAAAAGTATATGTACCAGCACTGATATCATATTGTCATGTCACTCAGACCTGATGGATACAGACCGAGATTGATCGAGAAGGAGATCATGGATTCACTGGAAGCGTTCGGTGCAGTCAGTATAGAGGGTCCCAAATGGTGTGGGAAGACTTGGGTCGGGTTGAACCTCTCCAACAGCGCATACATGATGGGTGACACGAACGAATACGGAACGAGCAATAAGGACCTCGCAGAGACGAATATCAGGATCGCTCTGGAAGGTTCGACCCCACATCTCATAGACGAATGGCAAGAGATACCGAGGATATGGGATGTCATAAGATCCGAGATCGACAGGGACGGAACGATGGGACGGTTCCTACTGACGGGTTCATCGACGCCTAAAGAGAGGAAGGCTGTCCACAGCGGTACAGGGCGCATAAGACACATGAACATACGTACGATGTCACTGTATGAATCGGGCGATTCCGTAGGTACTGTATCACTATCGGATATCATGGACGACAAGGACATAGGCATCTCAGAGAACAAGGCGGATCTGAACACGCTCATCGAATCGATAATGGGTGGCGGTTGGCCGGGGAATATCGGCCTATCCACGGATATCAAGAAAAGAAGGGTCGACGGTTATCTGGAATCCATGATCGAGGATGCATCTTCCATGGATGGTGTCCGGAGGAAGAAGGAAGGGTTGTGGTCGGTCATCAGATCGCTCGCCCGCAACGAGAGCACATTAGCGACGAATGATAGGATACACAAGGACACGGGGATCCCGATCGGCGATGTGGGTTATGGATCCGTCCCGTCGATATCGTACAACACTGTGATGGATTATCTGGACGTTTTCGACAGACTCCACCTGATAGAGAACCAACCCGCATTCGATCCCAACATCAGATCCAGCTCCAGAGTGGGAAAGGCGGTGAAAAGGCACCTTACGGATCCGTCCCTGGCCGTTGCCGCTCTAAGGATCGATAAGGAGCGCCTCATGAACGATCTCAGAACACTCGGTCTCCTGTTCGAATCGCTCTGTGAGAGGGACCTACAGATCTATTCGAGGGCCATAGGCGGCGATCTCTTCCACTACCGTGACAGTCACGGGAAGGAGATCGATGCCGTCATAGAGATGCCGGACGGAAGATGGGGTGCGTTCGAGATCAAATTAGGTGGCAATCAGGTGGAAGACGCTGCAAAGAATCTCCTTCGTATCGGTGAGATGATGAATGCCAAAGGGAACGGACCCAGCGTACTCTGTGTGATCTGCGGATTGATGGATCATGCATATCGCAGAGAGGATGGTGTCTATGTGGTACCGATAACATCACTCAGACCATGATTCAAGGTCTGAACCACTTGAATTCCAGATATTCCACATCATCCCCGACCCTGGCGAAGAGGAATTCCTTCTTAACACCGCCAGAGAGTCTGACCGCACGGGATATCTCCGGCCACATGGTCCTGTTGGAGGCATCCACCGCATGCATCAGGTATCTTGCGTGACAATCGTCCGGTGAACCCTCGTACGCCCTGAAGTGCGTACCGTACTTGAACCCGGTCTTCACGACCAATCCCCTGGATCTAGCATCCGAATATGCCTTCAGCCTGAGATTGAACTCGTCCTGTGTGCTCCTTCCGAATCCTTTCAGCTCATCCAATGTCATCTTCTTCTTGGTCGATGACGAGATGACGTCCAACTGTCTCCTCTCCATCAGATAGCATGATTCGATCAGTGAGAGTTGCATGACATTGTCCACCATCTTGCCGTAGAATCCGGAATCACGTACTATCGAAGAATCCGACGGATCGAATATGAAGACCCTATCCCTGACCAGACGGCCTGTTACCTTCAGGACATCATCCTTCGGCGGTACCCCGCCCGTAGGGTCGTGGTGCATCATCTTGTAGTACACGATGTCCCCTTCCTCGTCGACGACACCGTAGAGGAGCGTCTTCCCCTTACCTTCGGTCTCGGAGACCTCTCCGGAGAAGCTGCTGATATCGAATGCGGTACGTTCGGATACCGCTCTCACCATGTACACCGGACGGGAGTTGCTCATGGTCATACCCCTCGGGAACACGGACATGTCGAATGTACCGGATTCCACCTTCACGACGAATCCCCTGGATCTTATGTCGCGGTATACCATGTACTTGATGTCGAAATCCGAGAGTGCGTTGGATGCGTGATCGAACAGTTCCTCGAACTCCATCCTCTCCTTGTGATACGTCACCTCGAGCCTCTTGCTCTCCAGAAGATATGCGGCCTCCATCAGATCGAGCTCGAGACCGCCTCCCCTCATCGGATAGCCATAGTTCCCTCTGTTGTAGAGTCTGCTACCCTCGGCCTGGTCCTTTATGACGACGACATCCTCTCTCAATTCTCCGGGCATCGTCCATATTACAGGAATATTCTATTTATCGGTTGGTACAGGTCGGTGAATGTTCACGGTCCCAAACAGCCGATGGGTATCACGTTCACATCATCGTCCGTCGTATACGCCAATTCGGTGCCCGTGAGGATCGTCTTGAATGATGGTGCCCTGTGCCCCTTCTCCGACAGGAGGGACTCTAACTTATTGAGGTTCTTCCTACCCTCTTCGATCCACTTGTCACCCAGTTTGACCTCGATCAATCCGTATCTCCCATCATCCAATGTTATGACCGCGTCCGTCTCAAGACCGTACTTGTCACGATAGTACAATACCTTCCCACCTATGCGTGATGCGTATGCTTTCAGATCCCTCATGCACATCGATTCGAACAACAACCCCATCGTGTTGAAATCCTCTATGTAATTCTGAGGTGTCACACCCAGATATAACGCAGCTATGGACGGATCTATCAGATTCCTCTTCGGTGTGGTCCGGATGGCGGTCTTCGACCTCAGATTCGGACTCCAAGCGGGAATGTCATCGATAAGATAGGCATTCTTCAGGGAAGATATGTAGTCGAAGAACGAGGATTCCGATAACGTGATGTCGCCATTCGAGACGCCCTCATAGATCGTCCTCATGCTTGCCGTGGATGATATGTTACGAGAATACGATCTGACGATGTCCTTCGCGATGGAGGGGTTCTTCGCGTATTTCTTCAGATAGATATCGTCACTATCATAGATGAGATCGAGATAGCTCCTGAGTCTGACGGAGTACTTCTGATAATCCAACCCCAGATTCGCCGGCCACCCCCCGCGACATATGCAGGATACGATATCGTCAATCGTCAACGATGATGTGGATTCGCTGATGGCCTTGCCATCGAACAATCCTGACAGTGAGATGGATCCGTTGGAATCCTTGGATTCGTACAACGTCATCGGATACATGTCCAACACACCGAATCTTCCTGCGCCGCTGTGTTGTATGCTACCTTCCGACGGTGTCCTCGAGCCCGTCAGGATGAAACGACCTGCGGTGCTGTCGTCATCGATGCTGGAGCGGATGGCATCCCACACCTCCGGGACCGTCTGCCACTCATCGATCAATCTTGGTGTCTCACCTTTCAGGATCAAAGATACATTATAATCGGCAGCCATCTTATAACTCGCCGATCTCCCTGGATCCTGCATCTCGATGGAACTATTGGAATGTCTCTTAGCAGTGGTGGTCTTACCACACCATCTCGGCCCCCTTATGAGTACAGCACCGAATGTATCTAGATAGAGTTCCAATTCCTCATCGATCATCCTCTTCAGATACTCTGCCATGGAACGATATCATCCAGACCATATTTAATGCTAGTACATGGAGGTGTTTTTTGCTAGTACTTGGAGGTAAACCCCTATGGTCAGTAATGTGAATCCAAACCGATTCCAAATGGGATCAAAAGAATATATTTTTATAGAAGAACAGACTAATACGTAGTAGTTAACCATGAGTTAACAACCAAGTGATACAATGATGGATTTGGATGTCCTGCTCTCGATGATCGAGAACCCAACAAGGCGCAAGATACTGGGATCCCTAGTGAAGATGCCACGTTATCCTCTGCAGCTGTCCAAGGAACTCGGTATCAGTCAACAGGCAGTGATGAAAAATCTATCCGTGTTGGAGAAGAACGGCATGGTCGTCAGCTATCGCGAGAGCAGTTCGCTCGGTCCGGACAGGATCGTCTACGAACCGAGTTCCGAGTTCACGCTCATCGTGGACATGAGGAACGGGATGTTCTCCGCCAGGATGATCGAGGCCGAAGGTGAGAGGAAGGATGTCGATATCAAAGGTCTCAGGGATATGAGGTCCAAGGTGGAGGACATCGATAAAGAACTCGAACAATTGGAGAAGAGATACTCCGAACTCATGAGGGAGAGGGAATCGATCATAGCATCGGTGATCTCCAAACAGGAAGGATATGCACAGAAGAGTCTCGCATACGAGATATTGAACGAGCCGAGAAGGTCCATGGAAGAACTCTCCAAGGATCTCAACGCACGTTTGGACGTCATCGAGGAGATGACGGATGGTATCGAAAGAACATTGAAGATCGACAAGGAAGGTGAGAATGATGAGCAATGATAAACCGCTCAAGGTAGCGGAACTCAAACCGGGAGAGTCCGGTAAAGGTGTGGCGAGGATCGACCCCGAGCTCATGGGCATCCTCGGCATCAACGTAGGGGACATAGTGCAGATCAACGGTACGAAGAAGACCGTTGCGAAGGCCCTCATGGGGGGACCCGAGGATGCCAACAGAGGCATCATCAGGATCGATGGTTCGACCAGGAGGAATGCCGGTACGGGTATCGACGAGCGTGTCGGTATCAAAAGGGTAGAGGCGAAGAACGCCACCAAGATCACGTTCGCCCCGAGTCAGGAGCTCAGGCTCCAGGGCGGGGAGGATTTCCTGAGGGATACGTTCAACGGACGTACCTTCGCCAAAGGCGATACGATCACGCTCAGTGTCATGGGTAACAAGTTCGACATGATCGTCACATCGTTCACCCCATCCGCTGATGCAGCAACGATAACGTCCAACACACAGGTCAAGATCAGTGATAAGCCCGCAGGCAGCAACGGTGAGATCCCTACCGTCACGTACGATGACATCGGTGGTCTCGGTGACGAGGTGAAGAAGATCAGGGAGATGGTGGAACTCCCGCTCAGACACCCCGAACTCTTCAAGAGACTGGGTGTAGATGCCCCCAAGGGTGTGCTGCTCCACGGTCCGCCGGGTACCGGTAAGACCATGTTGGCGAAAGCCGTAGCGGGTGAGACCAGCAGTAACTTCACATACATCGGAGGTCCGGAGATCGTCAGTAAGTTCTACGGTGAATCCGAGGGTAAATTGAGAGAGATCTTCAAGGAGGCCGAGGAGAACGCCCCGAGCATCATATTCATCGATGAGATCGATTCCATCGCTCCGAAACGTGACGAGGTGTCCGGTGAGGAGGAGAGGAGGATAGTCGCCCAGCTCCTGGCACTGATGGATGGTCTCAAGTCCAGAGGTAAGGTGGTGGTCATAGGTGCCACCAACAGGCCGAACTCCATCGATGAGGCGTTGAGAAGACCGGGAAGGTTCGATCGTGAGATCGAGATCAACATCCCCGACAGGAACGGCAGGTTGGAGATCCTTCAGATCCACACGAGGGGCATGCCTCTCGCGGATGATGTGAACCTCGAGGAATTGGCCGACAGGACCCACGGATATGCGGGTGCGGATATCTCCGCATTGGCCAAGGAGGCCGCTATGGCGGCCATCAGGAGGGTGTTACCCGACATGGATCTTGAGACGGATGTCATCCCCGTGGAGACACTGAACACCATACAGGTCAACAGGGACGACTTCTTCAGTGCTCTGAAGGATATGCAACCCTCGACCATGAGGGAGGTGCTGATCGAGAAACCCAACGTGAGATGGGATGACGTGGGTGCGTTGGAGGATGCGAAGCAGGAACTGAAGGAGGCTGTGGAATGGCCTCTCAAGTACTCCAAGATCTTCCAGAACATGAACGCCAAACCGCCGAAGGGGATACTGCTCTACGGACCTCCCGGTACAGGTAAGACCATGTTGGCGAAAGCGGTGGCTACCGAGTCGGAGGCCAACTTCATCGCGGTGAAGGGGCCGGAGTTCCTCAACAAATGGGTCGGGGAATCGGAGAAGGCCGTGAGGGAGACCTTCCGTAAGGCAAGACAGGCATCACCGTGCGTGATCTTCATGGATGAGATCGATTCCATCACGCCCGAAAGAGGAACGGGAAGCGACAGCAACGTCACCGAGAGGGTGATCTCGCAGATGCTCACCGAGATGGATGGTCTCGAGGCACTGAACAACGTGGTCGTGATCGCGGCAACGAACAGGCCCGACATCATGGATCCCGCACTGCTCAGACCGGGAAGATTCGACAAGAGCATCTACATCGGACCGCCGGACAAGGAATCCAGGAAGAAGATCTTCGGCATACACACGGCGAAGAAACCGTTGGATGCAGATGTGGATCTCGATAAGCTCGCAGAGGCGACCGAAGGATGCACCGGTGCCGATATATCGGCCATATGCAACGAGGCGGTCATGTCGGCGGTGAGGGAGTTGGTAAGGAACAGCCCCGATCCGAACGCCGTATCCGCTGATGAGTGCAAGGTGCACATGAAGGACTTCGAGAAGGCCATCGGGAAGTTCGGTCCGAAGGCGAGGGAGAAGCTGAAGGAATACAACCACTGAATTACCTCCATTATGGGGAACGGGGACCATCCCTGTTCCCCTCTCCCTTTACACCGTTGTTTGTCAATACTCTCAAACATCCTCCGGAACGCCCTGTTCCAAGAGGTGGTTTAGAGCCCCTCTAGTATGTCAATACTCTCAAACACATTTTGCTCTCGTCCTTTGTGGTTTCAGTGAGGGTATGCGGACATCCCTCCTGACGAGTTCTGACTGATTG
>R20__coassemble_689_pt1 | contig 23375 bp, 21 predicted proteins | sample R20__metabat2_low_PE_015 | metagenome-assembled genome bin R20
ATTGATGGCCATCATCGTCATCGGTGGGCCCACCGTCGACTGGGGATTCGAGAAGAACGATGAACCCGCGGCCGTGCCCTTCGCACCCGATGCGAGCGGAGACCTTCCCGAGGACAGTATCAACTACGTCCTGTTCGAAGAGTGGGGTCCTGTCATGTTGATCCTCGGAGCAGTCATGTTCGGAGCGATCATAGCGGGAGTGACACTATCCAAAGAGGACGAGGATGAGGAAGAGGAGGGACAGCAATGATCCCGATGGAATTCTTCCTGGTATTCGCTGGAATCCTGTTCTGTCTCGGCCTTTACGGTATGATGACAACGGACAAGGCACTGGTGGCATTGATGAGCGTCGAGCTCATGCTCAACGCGGCGAACGTCAACTTCATCACATTCGCGGCATACCACGTAGGTGGGGATGCCACGATCGGTAACGTCTTCGTGCTCATGTCCATAGCAATCGCGGCAGCTGAGGTAGCAGTCGGTATCGCACTGATCCTCAACGCATACAAGACAAGGGGATCGACCAGTACGGACGATCTCACAACTATGAGGTGGTAAACATGATAATGGATTACGCATGGCTTATACCCTGCCTTCCGATCCTGTGCTTCGTCATAGTCGGTCTGTTTGGCTGGAAGATGCGCGAAGGCGGCGGTTTCATCGCCATCCTCGGCGCGGCGGCAGCCTGTGTGCTGTCGATACTCGTCGCCTACGAGTTCATCTCGGGTGACTACACAATCTATTCATATGACATCAAGTGGCTCGTCATCGGTAACTTCAGGATCAACTTTGGAGTCTACATCGACGGCCTCACATGCATAATGATGCTATTCTCGTCGTTCATCTCAACGATGATCTTCGTGTACTCCATCGGATACATGGACGATCAGGGTAAGAAGAAGACGAGGTACTACGGTGAGATCTCACTCTTCCTTACGGGAATGCTCGGACTCATCGTCTCAAGCAACTTCCTCCAGATGTTCATCTTCTGGGAGATCATGGGACTCTGTTCCTACCTCCTGATCGGATTCTGGAGCTACGACCATCCCGAGGCCAAGGAGAAATCGTCCGCGGCCAAGAAGGCATTCCTGGTCACACGTGCCGGTGATGTCTGTCTCATGGGTGGACTGTTCATCCTGCTCTACCTCTTCGGTACATTGGATTATGTCAACATATTCGACATGTCCGTCATCCAGACGGTAGGAGCGAACGAGCCCATACTCCTCACACTCGCAGGACTTCTCGTCTTCGGCGGTGTGATCGGTAAGAGCGCACAGTTCCCCCTCCACGATTGGTTGCCGGATGCGATGGCAGGTCCTACGACCGTCTCTGCACTTATCCATGCAGCCACGATGGTCAAGGCCGGAGTATACCTCACGGCAAGGGCTATGCCCCTCTACGTTTTCAACGCAGAGTACGGACAGAACGTGCTTCTGTTCATCGGTTTCATCGGTGGATTCACCGCAATATTCGCGGCATCGATGGCACTAAACAACTTCAACATCAAGAAAGTGCTCGCATACTCGACACTCTCACAGCTCGGTTACATGATCCTAGCTCTCGGAGCGGGAGGATGGTTGATGGCGGAAGGATATTCCACCGGTAACGAACATCTGATCGCACTCGGAGCGCTCGGTTACTTCGCAGGTATCTTCCACATGTTGAACCACGCGTTCTTCAAGGGTCTCCTGTTCCTTTGTTCCGGTTCGGTCATCCACTGTACCGGTACGGAGGACATGCGCCTCATGGGCGGATTGATCAAGAAGATCCCTGTGACGGGATGGACCATGCTCTGCGGATGTATCTCGATCGCCGGAGTCCCCATCTTCAGCGGATTCTGGTCGAAGGATATGGTCCTCGAAGCTGCGATGAACGCAGGTTCCAACGGACAGGTGTTCTTCGTTGTGCTATTCGCACTCGGTATCGTCACCGCGTTCATGACCGCGTTCTACATGTTCCGTATGTGGTTCATGACATTCACCGGAGAGCCCGGAGAGAATGCCAAGCACTGTCACCATGAATCAAAGATCATGGTATCACCTCTCGTGATCCTTGCGGTCTTCGCATTGTTCTCGGGACTCCTCGTGTTCGTAGGATTGGGTTCACTCGTAGAGGGTGCACTCTCCGCCATGGGATTCCCCAACATCGAGATGGAGTCCGGAAAGGAGATCGCAGAGGCAATCTTCACGAACGTATGGACATACGTATCCATCGCACTCGCATTGATCGGTATCATCCTTGCATACCTCATGTACACAAGGAAGTCCATCAACCCCGGAAAGTTCAACAAGAACGGAGAATCGGCATTGTACAAGCTCCTTGCGAAGAGGTACTACTTCCCCCAGATCTATGATCAGATCTCCTGGAAGTTGGGTGCCGGAGTCGCAAAGGGTGTGGATGCATTCGACAGGAACATCATCGATGGAGCGGTCAACGGCCTGTCCAACGCAGTCATCGGAAGCGGTGACGTCGTCAGCAGGATGGAGACCGGACACGTGCGTGACTACGCAACGGTCGTCATCGCTGGTGTGGTCGTCCTGATCCTCGTATTCGCGATCGTATTCTGTGCGGGAGGTATGTAAAATGGATATGTTGATATTCCTACTCGCAATCCCGTTCATCGGAGCCATCCTTACGCTCCTAATGGGCAATGAGAGAGCGAAATACGCTAAATTCGTCGCATTGGTCTTCTCTGCGGCAACGCTCGTCATCTCCGTGGCGCTCCTCTTCATGCAGGACGATTACGCCACGATGGGCATGAACGAGGTCTGGATCAAGACTGACTTCTTCCAGTTCAACTTCAAGCTCGCGATCGATGGGCTCAGTGTCCTTATGGTTTTCCTGACAGCACTATTGGTGTTCGTCGTAGGATTGTTCTCATATGAGGAGAACGACAGACCGAACTACTACCACACGTTGCTCCTGCTCATGGAGCTCGGACTCATGGGAGTCTACCTCTCGGCGGACTACTTCCTCTTCTACATCATGTGGGAGGTCACCCTGATCCCGATGTACTTCATGATCTCATGGTATGGAGGACCTCGCAGACACTACTCCGCGATCAAGTTCTTCATCTACACGCATGTAGCGTCGTTGGTGATGTTGCTCGGTATCTTCATCATGGTGTTCTCCGCCGGAGGCAACTTCGACTTCGCGGCTGTCACGGATTACATGAGCACCAACACGGACAAATGGTTCCAGACAGCGGTCTTCGGATTGCTATTCTTCGGATTCATCGTCAAGATGCCTATCGTTCCGTTCCACACATGGCTTCCGGACGCACACGTGGAAGCACCTACCGGAGGTTCAGTCCTTCTGGCAGGTGTCATGCTTAAGATGGGTTCCTATGGTATCATCAGGATCTGTCTCGAGAACTTCCAGATCGGTGCGGTCGAGTGGCAGTGGGTCATGATCATATTGGGTATCATCTCGATGATCTACGGTGCATACGCATGTATCGGACAGACGGATCTGAAGAAGATGGTCGCATACTCATCCATCAGCCACATGGGAATGGTGCTGCTCGGTATCGGATGTCTCTCTGAGATCGGTATCGAATTCGCTATCTTCCAGATGTTCGCACACGGACTCATCACCGCCGTCCTCTTCATGGTCTGCGGTCTTGCGGGACACAACATCGGAACAAGGGAGATCCCTCTCCTCGGCGGAATGGCTACCAAGATGCCTAAATGGGCATTCTTCATGATGTTCGGATTCATGGCATCTCTCGGTCTTCCCGGTCTTGTCGGATTCGTCGCGGAGTTCGGTATCCTGTACGCATTCTGGGAGTTCATCGCGAACACACCCAATATGTGGATGCTCGTGTTCGGTATGCTCTCGATGATGCTCACGGCAGGTTACTACCTGTGGGCCATGCAGAGGACACTCTTCGGAGACCTCACGACAAAGATCGACTTCGAGCACGGTGTGCACGGTGGACCTGTCCACGATATCAGCAAGTATGAGTTCGTTGCGATGGCTATCATGATCGTCATGATCGCATTCTTCGGAATCATGCCCGACTATGCAACACGCTTCATCGAGGGCTATGTCTCGATGTTCGCGGGGGTGTTCTGATGGACGTATCATTCCTAACAACAATCTTCGGAGATGCGCTGCCCATCGCGCCTGAACTGATAGTGATCATCGGTGCATTGATCGCACCGCTGTTCTACTTCATCACGAAGGACGGAAAATGGTCAGCCGTGATAGCAGAGATCGCGATCATCCTCGCAGCGGCAGTGGCGGCACTCGCTCTCATGGAGGAGAGCATACAGGGCACATACATGGGCCTGTTCAGCCTCGATGCCTTCTCGGCATTGATGATGCTCCTCTTCCTCACCGTTGTGGGTCTAGTGGTCTTCATCTCGCCCCAGAGCGCAGAGACGACGAAACGCTCCGCCGGTGAGTACTACGCGCTCCTGCTCGTAGCACTCGCAGGTATGCTGTTTGTGGCAAGCTCCAACAACCTCCTGACGATCTTCATTGGTGTAGAGACTGTGAGTATCTCCTCATACGCTCTCGCAGCCATGAAGAAGAACGACCCGAGGGCGGCCGAAGCAGGTGTCAAGTACCTGATCATCGGAGGACTCTCGTCAGGACTCACACTCTACGGTATCTCGATGATATACGGTCTCACCGGTACCATCAACCTCGCAGAGATCGGTGCGGCGATCGGCGGAATGAGCACCTGGAACTTCCCGTTCCTCATCGGACTCATCGCGATGATCGCAGGTTACGGATTCAAGATCTCGGCGGTACCGTTCCACATGTGGGCTCCCGATGTGTATGAGGGTGCGGCTACACCCGTCTCGACATTCCTGGCAACAGGTTCGAAGAAGATGGGATTCGTAGTGCTCTTCAAGATCTTCCTCGTGTTGTTCGTAGTAGCGAACGCAACGAAGTTCGGAACGGAGGAGATGCAGTACATCTTCGCCTTCATCGCGGCCATCACAATGACCGTCGGTAACATCGTCGCGATCTCGCAGGAGAACATCAAGAGGATGCTCGCATACTCGAGTATCGCTCAGGCCGGTTACATCATGATCGCTCTAGCGGTCATGAGCCAGTACGCACTGACAGGTGGTCTCTTCCACATGTTCACACACGTGTTCATGAAGGGAGGAGCATTCATCATCGTCGCGGCATTGATCACGGCAGGTCTCGGGGAGAACATCTCCGACTACAAGGGACTCGCAAAGAGGGCACCGTTGGTATCGGCATGTATGCTGATCTTCCTGTTCTCGCTCGCAGGTATCCCGCCGCTCGCCGGTTTCATGTCGAAGTTCGTGCTCTTCTCGAGTGCGATATATGTCGATGGTGCAGTCGTCACCAAGTGGCTCTGGCTCGGTCTCATCGCAGTCCTGAACTCAGCTATCTCGCTGTACTATTACGCAAGGGTCGTCAAGGCCATGTACGTGGATGCAGGAGAGAGCACAGAGAAGATCAAGATCAAGTCCACACACATGATCGCTATGCTGATCTGTCTGGTCTTCGTGATCTATCTGGGTCTGTTCCCCGACGCATTGATCGATGCCTGTTCGAAGGCAGCGGACGTGCTGTTCGGACTGGTGTGAACGATCGGGCCGGAGACGGCCCGATCCCCAAACATCTTTTTCATCTTTCTATCAACGGATTAGCCAGTACGTACGATCGAATGGCTGGAGTATACATCCAGACACACATTCTGCGGAAAAGGGTTTAAGTACGTCATTACCATCAGCACACGATGGCACAGGCCTGGTATGATTCGATATCCGATGAACTCACCATGATCGAGGATGAGATCCACTCAGTGATTCATTCCAACAACGAGGAACTCAATTCTATGTGTCTATATACCGTCAATTCGGGCGGTAAGAGGATAAGGCCTGCCATATGTGTCCTTGCGTACTTGGCATGCGGAGGTAAGGACGTCTCCAGGGCGATATCACTCGGTTCTGCGTACGAGATAGTCCACACCGCATCATTGATCCACGACGATATCAACGATAAGAGCGAGATCAGGCGTGGAAGGAGGACACTCCACAAGGAGTTCTGCGTGAGTAAAGCGATAGTCGCAGGCGACTACATGATGGCGAAAGGTTTCCAGGCACTGGGAGCCACGAGCAACGATATCGTTGAAGTGATTGTGGAAGCAGCATCACGCATGAGCGAAGGGGAATTCATCCAGAAGGATTTCGAGCACATCACCCATGTCACAGAGGATGATTATTATGAGATAATCAACGGCAAGACATCGAAGCTCATCGAGGCATGTGCGAAATCGGGCGCATATCTTGCCGGTGCTTGCAAGAGCTACATCGATGCTATCGGCGATTACGCACACGGTATCGGTATGGCATTCCAGATAATCGATGACACCTTGGATGTCATCGGAGATGTCAACAATACGGGTAAGAGGGTCGGTCTCGATCTCATCGAAGGGAAACCGACATTGCCCACGATCCTTGCCATGAACGATCCGGAATACGGACCGAGCATCGCTAAGGTATTCACCAAATCTGAGCCTTCGGTGGAGGAGGTCCATGAGGCACTGGCACTCATCAAGAAGACCAATGCTATCGACCTTTGCAGACAGAAGGCCGAGGCCATAATCGATAAGGCCATCGAGAGGATCATGACGATCCCCGAATCGATATACAGGAACTCTTTCGTCCTGTTGGCCAAGTACATCATATCACGTGACAGGTGATCGATATGGACAGACTCACCACGGACATACTGGTAGTTGGTTCGGGTCCTGCCGGTTCCACGGTCGCCAAGTATGCAGCGGATAAGGGCGTACAGGTAACATTCATCGAGAGGAGACCGGAGGTAGGTGTCCCGGTCAGGTGCGGGGAGTTCATGCCCGCAGTCGATGAGATAAGGACAATGTTCCCTCTCGCGAATGATCTTGAAGGTACGTTCGAACTCCCTAACGAGATGAAGTTGGTCGAGACCGATAGGATAAGATTAGTGAATCCCAAGAACAAGGCCACCGACATCCCGATGAACGGTTACACCATCGATCGTGACAAGTACGATCAATATCTTGCCGATGAGGCCATAAGATCGGGTGCGACACTCATCAAGGACTGTCTCTTCAAAGGCATCGAGGATGGTAAGGCGATCACAAGTCAGGGTGAGATAGAATACAAGGTGATCATCGGAGCGGACGGTCCGGGTTCACGTGTCGCAAGGTCACTGGGACTTCAGAGGAATCACCGCCCATATCCCGCTGTCACGGCTCAAGCCAAGGGTGATTTTGAACCTGTGGTCGTGATGTACTTCGGTGGTATAGCGCCGGGTGCATACAGTTGGATAATACCCAAGAAGGGTCAGGCCAATGTCGGTGTGGGATTCTCACCCAAGTTCGCTGACGGCACTCTTAGTGAATATTTCGATATCTTTGCCAAGAAAAACAACTTCGATATCATCACGAAGATCGAAGGTAAGCACGTACCTTCGGAAGGTCCGATACCCAAGACCGTCTCCGGTAACGGTATGGTCGTCGGTGATGCGGCAGGTCATGTGATCTCCGTGAACGGCGGAGGTATCCCGCTTGCTCGTATAGCAGGCCGTATCTGCGGTGATGTCGCTTCGGATAACATCCTTTCGGGACGTCCCCTTCAGGATTACGAGGTGGAATGGCGCAGAGTGATGGAGAAGCCATTGAAGACTGCGGCATTCAACAAGAAGTTGGCGGACACATTCGCGTTCAGCGGGCCTGAATGGATGGTCACCATGTGCATGGGCATACTCGGTAAGAGGCGCATGAACAATCTGATCAGATGTAAACGCATCTTCCCGTGATCATCTCTTCCTGTGGGATCTCATGGGAGATCCGCATATGGGACATTCGTCCATCCTCTCCTTGTACCATTTCTTGCATCCGATGCATTGGTAGTTCCATTTCTCTACCTTCTTGATGCCTTTGGTACCGACGGCCTTGTATTCGATGCCCATCCTTGCACATACGTTCTGTATGGAGAAGTCATCCGAGTACACGATACCGTTCAGATCCAATCCCAATGCTATGACGGTCATATCCACGGGAGATAACCTTCCGAGATCGCCGCTCTTCTTCGCTTCATCCTCCACCTTCTTCAACGATGTTCCGGTGCAATCGGATGTGCGGAGCATATCTCCCCAGAGATCGAGTCTCGGATCCTTGTATCTTCTCAATTCATCGATGACACCGGGCGGACATACACATTCCTCCTCGGGAAGGTTCTCCATGGAGAATATCGCAGAACTGTCAAGGATGATGACCATGTGCATAGGAAGGATGACATGGATAAAAAAGTGATTGGGGGCGATGTCCCCGTGTTTGTTTCACTCCTTCATGTAGAAGTTCAGACCGCTGCCTACGACAGCTATCGCACCGCTGGCGATCATCAACCATACTCCGATGTCGGCATGATCGAACATCTTCATGTTGAGGGAGCTGAACGGTTGCCATACTCCCCAGATGATCACGAAGCAGATGATCAGGATCCCGAAGATGAGTGTCGCTGTGTTCCTGATCTTGCAGTCGAGTTTCACACCCACCATGGGGACTATGTTCAACACTGTGATCAGGATAGCGATTATCCATGCTATCAACGGACAATAGCTCTGGAATCCGTCCATCCCGGTATCCTTTGTGACGAATTCCATCCCTGTGTATTTGGTCGATAGTGTAGTGATCCAAAGATCTGCGCTGGTACTGAACCAGGTCATGAATATGGCGATGATGCCGATCAATGCTCCCAGTAGGACCAGGACGGTGCCTATGGAGAACGTTACGTTCTTCTTTGCCATTATATTTCCCTTCTGCCGTCCGTGGACGGTCGGGGTAAAAATGGGAATATCTGGATAATAAACTTTGTTAAGGTTACAAAATGTAAAGTGGACTTTACAAAAGTGTAAATAGTGTAAAGTCGGAATTCATGATTTTTGAGACATAGCCAGCAAGAGAATTCTAACAAACTTATGTGATTAAACAAAACATAAGTCCCATTATTTTTGCAGCTCCGTTGTCCTTCGTATTTAAGAGAGTGATAACGCACTCCCGTTCTACAGCATGTATTCCCAGATCATGATTAACGACTTACGTGTTAATTCATAGGTCTAAAGACCACATACAGTTGTGTTATTAGTCTTACTATATATAAAACCATTGCGACAAAACGAGACTTATTTTTGATTTTTTCTCACTTAAAAATCAATGTGCCAGATGTAAAAAGCACTGTTATGTGACGTTGTTTTGTTCAATCACCGCGAATGAAGTATCAAGAACCGTCTTCAACGGCTTCGAGAGGTCTGAACTAGCTAATCAGGACCTCGTTTCACTCCCGATCGGATTCTTTCAGCACCAAAGGTGCAAGCGCCGGGAGGTTCAGATCACCAAACCTTTCGACGTATCTTCGAAAGAGGTAGAATAAAATGAAATCAACAATGAAATCGGCGTTCGCATTCATTGCGGTCGCCCTAATGATCATGGTCGCAGTCGTACCTATGGTCTCCGTATTCACTGAGGAGAACGGGGTCGATGCTACGGTCGCAGCAAAAGAGTATGATAACTCTGTTGCTGACCCAATCATAATCTCAGGAACAGTCAAGGAGAACACTACCGGACTCACGAATGTTCCTGTGAAAGTGACATGCAATTCAACAACACCTGTAACAGTATACACGGATGCCACAGGCAAATACACACTTGAGACCTCAGTAGCTGTAGGTACAGCCATCACACAGGTGAAGATCGAAGTCGATGCTACAACGGCAAAGGTCAATGGTCTTGCAAATGAAGCATACGGAAAGGGATTCCCCACGGTCACTGCGGAAAATGTAACAGATGACATCACACTCGATGTCATTGCCAACACCGCAAAGGTCTCAGGAAAGCTTGTGACAAAATCCAATACGGATGTCTACATCACAGGTGCATCGATCACGGCAACCGCATCCACCGGTGGAACAACGATCTCCGGAATTAAGACAGTTAACGGTGCCTTCGAGTTCTACGGAGTGATCGGAACAGAGTACACCATCTCGACCGGTAGTGACAAGGTCACCACATTCAAAGCGGACAAGTTCACACTCGGTAACGAAGGAAAGAATGATGTCGCACTCGTAGCTCAGGGCAACATCCTGACATTGACATTGTCCACGGTACCTGTTGTCCCCACGTTCGCCATAGCTGCAGCAACAGGTGACAACGTGAACGGAATCTCCAGTCTCGGTGCAGGTGTGCTCGGTACGAACGGAAGTGCATACTATGCATATTCGCTCATCACATACAGCACCGCAGCAGTAGCCGAAGGAAAGACATTGGCAGCGACGAAGGTCAACCTGACATACACCCTGACAGCCGAGAAATCATACATCGAACTGTCAGCCGCTATGTTGGATGCGGATAGGAAGGTAGTTGCCGCAGATGATACGGCAACATCATCACTGTCGTACATCGCAACCGGAGACATGACCGTTGGTGACGTCACTGTCGCACCATCATCCGTTTCGATCTCTGCCAGGTCCGATAACACAGCAGCTTCAGCATTCACAAAGAATGCCACGATCGTCGGCAAGAAATGGTATGTTCAGAGCTTCTTCGGATATGATACGACAAGCGGAGACGCGATCTCGCTCAAAGATGTTAGTATCACCGGTACTTTGACAGGATACGCATTCAACACACTCAACGGAAGCGGAACATTCGCAGCTACGAACGCTGTGAAGGTCAGCGGATCCATCGATGCATTCCCGACGGGAGTCTACACATACACATTGTCAATCACTGCAACAAACTATGTCGCATCCTTGACCGGCCTCGTTCTCAACAAAGCAGTCGGTGCCGTCGAAGAGAAGTTGACATATGAATTCTATGTTCCTAAGAACACATCTGTCACTGTTACTGCACCAGAGAACTACACACCGTCAAAGTATGTCAATGACAAAGTGACCACAGCAACGGCTGTTGAGCAGTTCGTCTACGACTCATCTGTCGAGTCTACCACATACACTGGGAAGATCACACTTAATGGTGTATCTATCACAAATGTGACCAAGCTCGCATACAGTATCGACGGAGGGAAGACATTTGCGGCTTTCACTCCCGAATACGTAAGCGGAGCATATTCACTCACGGTATCCAGTTCTATTGACCCTAAGGACATATTCGTCAAGGTCGCATATGACTACACCGATGGTTACGCATTCGAAAAGACATACATGAAGGCAATCACGAGTGGAAATGATTATTACTACAACTTCTACGGAGTGACTGACACAACGATCGAGAGCATCCCTGTGGAGGCCGATGATGTCGTTGTCACCATCAAAGATGCAGATTCGACCGTTAACGTAATCGCAGGTCAGAAGGTCAACTTCTACATGTCAACTGCATCAGATTATGCAGGACTGTTAGCCGATAAATATTCAGTCGATCTCGGTTCAGCAACAACCGACGCATACGGTGTCGCTACAATCGAGGCAGCCAAGGTCATCACAAGCGACAGTTACAACATCTTTGCAGTTCCAGAAGGAGATGCAACACTCGGAGCATACGTTTTCGCATCTGGTGCAATAGCAGCCATGGATGGTATAACAGTCATCTCATCTACGAGCAAGACCACATCCGGTACTGTCATGGACAGCTACGGTGCGATCGTCAGCGAACCGAAGATCTCATACATCGAGTACTCCGCCGCAGACATTGTTCTCGGTGAGGGTTCCGCCAAGGTCGTCGACGGTAAGTACTACATTGTCACCGGTGCAGCAGTCGACAAAGTCGTCATCAAGATCGATGGATACAACTTCAACACAGCAACATCGAAGGAGATCACAGTGGGATCAACGACCACGGACATCACCGGAGTCGTTGCGAACACACCCACCGTTACCAAATATTCGGTGACATACGACGGAAACAACTCACACGTCAATGTCCCCGTGGACTCCTACAAGAAGGGAACCGTCATCACATTCTCCGCAGACTCCGAATACACGGTCGAGGACACGGAGAACATCTACTCCGACGGCTACACCAAGTACACCTTCAAGGCATGGTACGTCAACGGTAAGCAGGTCTCCACCGATGCGGTCACATCCTACACAGTGGGTGACGAGAACGTCGTAGTCTCCGCAGATTACACAGTGGAGCACGTCTCCGTCGCCGACGGTAAGGCCGACAAGGGCATTGACAACAACGTCCTGATCATCGGTATCGCAGCTGTAATAGTCGCTCTGATCGCAGTCGTATACGCTGTGGTCAAGAAGGAGTGATCATAACACAAGGAAGGGGATGGCCATGTTCCTTCGTGATATGAGATACGGAGTACGCTCGACAGAGCGTACGCTTTGTCCATATCATGAGGATCATGGGGCCCCTCGCCTCATATGTCAAACATATGGGGAACCACACACGAAAGAGAACCCTGAGGGAGGTCCTTGGTGATTCCTTCGATACGAAGGATTGAGGATCCCCGAAGGGGATAGAGCCGATTTCATTGACGATCGGTCCGTCATACATGGGCGGACCGGTCGGGGCATCTGTCCTTACCTCTCCTCTCCCGAGGAGAGGAAGGAGGATGCTGGAAGAATTCGGATCTCCGATCCTCTCCAGAAGGGAGGATGGGAAATCTAAGAAACATGTGGTAATAGAATGAAAACGAATACAAAGATCATAATGGCCCTGGGCATCCTAGCGGCCTTCATGATGGTCGCTGTTCCTTTCGTTGCCGTATCGGATGATGCATCAGCTGTGGATTCCACTAACAAGATAACCACGGATGAGGGCGTCGAATTCGATTTTGCGGATGAGGTCAAGATCGCCATAACGATCTACCTCTTTGCAGATTCTAGCAAGCTGACCGTCTCCACGTACGCTATCGAGGCATTCGCGGGTGATGATTATGGAGATATCCTCTCCAATGTCGTCGTCAACGGTGTCAACAAGAGGATCACCTTCACAGGATGGTACAACGCACTCAACGAGAAGGTCACCAGTGGTGTGACTGTACCCGATGTGACCGATGACATCACCTTGTACGCACACTTCACCGAGACCGCGAAACCGGCAGCGATCGACGATTCCGACAACGGATACGATTACTCACTCGTGATCGCATTCGTCGTGCTCGTGATATCTATCGGATTCCTTGCTTACGTAGTGAAGAAGAGGTAAAACCATTGAAACATGGATTGGGAGATGTCCGATGGGAATCGGACACTCCCGGTCCCTTTAATTTTTATAGCCAGAACATCGCCATAGCATTTTTATCGGACATCATCATTGTCGCCGTATGGCTTGGGAAATCAAGGTTGATGATGACGTCAAGGACTACATCATGGAACAGGGACAGGACTTCCGCGTATGCACCGCATGCACCGGTCCGGCGTTGGTCCCGATATCCGTGAAGCCACCCAAGAAGAACGATCGTATGATCCCCGTCGGCGATTATGTACTATACATCTCGGCTGTCCAAGCGATGTACATCAACAGGGTGTCCATGGACATGCTCTATGATGATGAAGAAATAGCTACTTGCTACGCATTCAACCGCAGAAGATATTACTGAATGCGTTTGGCCGATGCGACGCAATCCTCTACCATCTTATTAAAATCGAATTTGGATTGCATCTCCTTGATCTTATCGATGGATGCTTCCGTTATCGGTCTTATCGGGACTATCCCGCAACCCGCCGTCGGCATGATGGATATGTCGTAGGTGCCAATTTCTTTAGCGATCTCTATGATCTCCAACTTATCCATACCTATGAACGGACGGACTATGGGGAAATCTAATCCATAACCTTCCGCCCTTATGTTCCTGAGTGTCTGTGATGCAACTTGACCTAAAGAATCACCCATCACTATCCCAGAGCAACCATGCTGTTTGGCAAATTCCTTCGCCACATGCTGCATCGTCCTTTTACAAAAGACACATTGATACGAATTCTCGCAGTTCTTGTGTATCGTGGTCTGATTGACCTCATGGTCGAAGGAATACAACGGCATCTCCTGTCCCGTCACCTCGGATAATCTCGAAGCTAGAAGCTTCACCTTATCCAATTCCTTCTCATCTGCGTAGCATCCGTTGTCCATGTGCAACAGGATGATCTCCGCACCCTGCTTCGCCATGACATAGGACGCCGTGGGGGAATCTATCCCTCCGGACATGAGCGATACCAACCTCATGTGTTGTACCTTCCGAACTCTATGCCTCCGACGTAATCCTCGTCGTCATCCTCATCCTCGATGATCATGCTATAGAGTGCTCTGACGAACTCCTTCAATCCTTCGACCTCCTGTCTCAAGGAGTCTATCTGTCTCTGAAGATCGTCCTCTGCGCTCATTCGATCACTACGTCGCCGTAATCATCGGCGAGTTTCCTGTATGAGTTGCGTTCACACTTGGGACAGTACAACTGACCCTTTCCTTTCCTGACGAGTTCCGTCTTGCATTTACCGCAGTATGAACGGATCACACCGAGGTGTGCATCCTTGGTCGTCAATTGTAATGAGGGTTTGGTACCTGTGACCATGGCCCTTACCAGATCCCCCTTTCTAAGCTCCTTGGAGACATCATCGGTGTATTCGGGTGAGATCTTGGAAACGTGTATGGTGCCGTAGGTCTCGCTTCCGATCCTCCTGCATGTACCGTCCTTCGCCAATACGTTGGCCGTTGCCATCGTCTTCCTGATATCTCCGATCGTGGCGTATACGATGTCACCGTTCCTCAGGATGTTCGGTGGGTTGGGGGAGATAACCTTGGCGATGCATTCGTCATCGTCAAGGACCAGTGTACCTATCTGTGCGGCGTACACTATACCGTTCTTTGCGAATGTCCCTTCGGATGCCAGATATTCTTCTTCACTTGCAACTTCGTCACCGGGGAACACTTCTTTGTTATCGCTCATTGGAATCATCTTACCTTACGTTGACCACGACTATGTCAACTTCTTTCTTCTCTTTCCTGTGGAAGGTGAATGTGTGGGGGATATTATACTTATAGGTCGCGTACGCGACTATCTCCCTTCCTTTCGATTGTACATATTCGTCGAGGAAGTCCAATGTGTCCGCCATGTGTATGGAGTATATTGATTCAGATAGCTCCATGGCCTTGTCCAGGAACGGTCTGTCGGCACGTCTGTTCTGACATCCGAAGGGCGGGTTCATGAACGTTGTATCAGCTTTCTCTGAGACATCGTTGATGTCACATTCTCTCAACTCAACATCCACGTCGAGTAGTTCGATGTTCTTCCTTGCTACGTTCAATGCGGATTGGGATATGTCGTAACCTCTGACGGTCCTTGCACCAAGGAGTTTGGCACCGATGGAGAATATGCCTGTGCCGCATCCGAGGTCGTTGATTATCTTATCATCGACATCACCGTTCGCATAGGCCGAGAATAGGATATCCGATGCAATCGTCGATGGCGTCGGATACTGTTCCAGTGCGGGTGACGGGTCTTCGAATGGGGCCACACGCTGGAGTCTCATCTCCAGTTCCTTCCTCTTCACGTGATGTTCCAGGATGATGCAGGTTATTATCTTTTCTACTGTTGTCGAAAGGACGATCGGATGTCCCTGTGGGACATCCGAGTGACCGGGGCGAAGCCCCTATCACTCGAAGAAGAAATGGGAAGGCGATTCGGGTTTGGGTGTGAAGCACTTCTCGCCTGTCATGATCAGATTCATGGGATACTTGGAGACCATGTCATCGATCAATGCCCTCATGGTGTCCTCGAGCTTCTTGGGAGGTGATACGACCCTTGCATTCAACACCAACTTCCCGGGTGTCTTGATGTATCTGGAACCATAGATCCCGTCCACCTGCATCGTATCCTCCACGAGGGACATCTTGGCAGCGGATTCGGGTGACTCCACCAATACCTTCACGTGTACGATCGATTTCGACCCATATTCCTTGGCGATACCTCTCATGATATCCGTCTCCAACGAATACATATCGACATCATCCTTCGGTGTCAGGTCGAACGTTCCGGAGTACCATCCTAACTTTGCCTTCTCGAATGCGAATCCCTTGTTCTGTTCACCGGTAGGTGCTTTGGTACTCACCTCATCGGAAAGGATGAAGTCCATGATCTCGTCCATGTTCCTGAGATCCACGGATGATGATTCTATCATCCTTATTCCCGGAAGCACCTCGTTCACAGCCTCCCTCACCTTCTTCAATGTATCATTGTTCACGAGGTCCGCCTTGGACAGGATGACCATCTCCGCCTCCCTGATCTGATGGGCGGGGATTATATCCACTGTATCTTCCGTCCTGTTCTCCTTCTTGGAAAGGATGTCCAATGCCCTGACGCAATCCACGACGACGGTGAACGGAGCCACACTGAACTCATCCGGGTGCAACGATCTCATAGGTGCGACCACAGAACTCATGATGTTGGTGGATGTACCGATGGGTTCCGCGATGATGACATCCGGTCTTCCGGTGGTGACCAATGTCCTGGCACTCGATACGAACTTATCGAAGTTGGTGCAGAAGCACCCACCCATTATATCGCGCGTATCGAAACCAGCATCCTTGGAGTATTCGGTGTCGACAAGGACATCCCCCTGATCATTCATGATTATGGAGACGGATCTGTCCCTCCTCTCCTTGAGCGATCTTGCGATATTGACTGCCAGAGTTGTCTTGCCCGCACCCAGGTATCCACCCAGAACGAGCATCCTTGTCTTACCGGATTGGTTCATTGGACACGTGAATCGCATGATTGCATATAAACCGTACTTCCTCTAGGAAACGTAGGTAACGTTCGATATCCCAGTTATCATTATATCATGGTCCAATGTGTCTGTGTCGTGACCGAGGACATCCAACAACGTAGGATCAGACGATTGTTCGACAGATACAGATGGTCCATCTTCGTCGTGATGGTGATCGCATACTTCTTCGTCTACTTCCAAAGGATAACCGTGGGAGTGGTCGGTTCCGACATAGTGGAAGAGGTGGGAGGGACCATAGGTGTCCTCAGCAGTGTGTACTTTTGGACGTATACTGCCATGCAGATACCCAGCGGGTTGTTGGCGGACAGGTTCGGTCCGAGATTATCGTGCACGGTGTTCCTTGGTATAGCCACTCTTGGTTCATTGCTGACGGCGTTCGGGGATACCTTCGAGATGATAGTCCTCGGTAAGGTGATGATCGCGGCAGGTATGGCGATCGTCTACGTACCGTTGATGAAACTGATCTCCATATGGTTCCCGAAGCAGGATTTCGCCGTGCTGAACGGTATCGTCATCGCAGTGGGTAACATAGGTGCGATAACCGCAGCAGGTCCTTTGTCCCTACTGGCATCGTTGATCGGATGGAGGGACGTGTTCCTAATGCTGGGTATCGTCACGGGATTGTTGGCGATATCATGCTTCACCATAGTCCGTGATCATCCGTCCGGAAGGGGATTGCCGCCGGTGGAGACGATGTTCTACGGTGCCGTCGATAGTACGGAGAGATCTGCCGACAAAGTTCCTGTATTGAAGGGGCTAAGGACGGTGTTCTCGGGCGGTAGGAAATTCTGGACCTGTGCTCTGGCATATTGTTTCGTATACGGTACGATAATGGTCTATCAGGGTACGTGGGCCGTGAAGTATTTTGACACCGTGTACGGCTTCGCCCTATCCGCATCATGGATGATCACATCCCTCGGGATAGGGAAGATATTGAGCACATTGCTCATCGGGAGCCTCACCACCAGAGGATCCATCCATTCCAAGAGACGCACGATGATCTTCGGTACCGTCTGTCTCACGATGGTCTGGGCCATCATATACCTCCTTTCGGGGAAGGTCGACGACTATTGGTTCTGGTTCGTCATCAGTACATTGTTCGGATTCTTCGGTGGATTCATGACACTCTCCTTCACACAGATGAAGGAGTGGTTCCCTGTTTCCATCTCGGGTACAGCCGTATCGGGGATGAATGTGTTCCTTTTCCTGGGTGCCAGCGTATGTACCACGGTATCCGGGATGATCATCGGTAGGGAGTACACATTGGATAATTTCTCCACCGTTTGGGGAACGATGTTGGTATTATCCATCCTCGCGGTCGTGATGGTATTGTTCTCCGTAGAGAAGGGAAAGGATGACGAGATAATCCACGTGGATTGACCATTATGCAATGTTGTTCCATTTACTGGCATCCAGATGATTGATTCCGTACATCATTATTACAGGAAAAAATGAAATAATTAAATACGCACTGAATCGTTCCTCTGACGAGGATATTATGGTAAAGGATCCTAAGGCACTAATTGCAGTGGCCGTAGTTGCGATATTGATCATCGCAGGGGTCGCTGTGGTTATTAACAATAATAACAACGGCAACAAGAGTCATGACGATCTTGCGGATATGTCATGGGACGAGATTGTCGATAAAGCAAAGGGGACCGACGTTACAATCGGATTCTACTTTGATACACAGTGTATGAGCTGGTTCAACAACGTGCTTGTCAAGGAAGCAAAGGAGAGATACGACATCAATCTGTCGTGTGTCGGTTACATGACCGAATCGCAGGTCATTAACGAATACACAAGCACCGGAAAAATCTCATTCGACTTCTTCTGGGGAAGAGCTTCCAACTACGTCAATCTCATCAATGTCAACGGTGACACGAATCTGATCCTTCAGAGCGACTGGCAGTCAAAGATGCCCAACTCGAAATATTCAGATGGACTTGCAGACCAGTCATGGGCCGCAGCATATGAGTCAGTCTATGGAACAGGCACATACAGCAAAGACGTCTCATCCGTCGCACCCTTCTCAGGAAGCACGACATCATTCGTTTACAACAAAGCATTCAATGATGAGACCATCGCATGGAATGAGGTAAAGATCACTGATGTCAAGGGTACAGTTCTCGGAATAATCAAGGTCGCAGCAACAGGGGATTCCTTCAACGGAACCATCGATACGAGCAAGACATACGGTATCGACAGTGTCAGGTCCTATCGTGTTGCCCACCAGGATGTGGATGCGAAGGTCTACTACGGACTCCCCCACAACTATACAGAGCTCAACGGCTGGTCCAAGATCTACAAGGAGCAGTTCTACCTCCCCTCAGCACAGGGATATGCTAACTTCCACGTACAGTTGATCCTCGAAGCAATGATCTATGAGCTTGCTTCAAAGGGAGACTCGTGGATCGCATGCACCGATTCTTCAGCAGACGTCTGGAGCGGAGACCTCAAAGGAAAGTTCGTCACCGGCGATGATGCCGCCAACAAGGCAACATATATGGCATACATCAACGAGAAGATCCTCTCGCACAAGAACATCACTGCAGAACAGTATGCTGCAGAGATCCCATATGTCAAAGCATACCTCCAGGACACAGCACCTTACTGGAACAAGACATACACAGGCAGTGCCGGAGCGGTCACAGCACCCAACCAGACATTGGTGGGTAACAAGGATACCACACAGAAGGACTACAGCAGTTCCACGATAATGATCGCATTGAACTCCACAGAGTCCCTTGCGAACAGGACAAGCATGTACAACTGTACCATCGGAGTATACGCTCCCGATACGGTTTGTTCCAACAGGTGCGGTCTCTTCCTCATGGAGCACACACCCAACGCATGTGGTGCGATAGTCATCGCCAACCTGTTCAACGATCCCACGATCCAGGCACAGTACTACAGTATCGCAGGTAACGGATACAACGTGGATCTCGACACACTCAGTGATGATCAGAAGAACAGTTTCAAGACCCTGTGGGCAGAGTGGGATGCATTCGACAAGCCCTATGTGTCACCCGAGCAGATCAAGGCGAACATGGTCATGCCGGCTATCGGTTACGTCGAGGCGACCCTGTCGAAGTGTATGGATGAATACATAAAGGCATAAACATCAAATGGCGACTCGGTGAAGAGATGGATCGTAGGAATGCAATGGACTTGCTACCGGCATTGATCTCTTCACTGATCGTCTTTCTTCTTTTCATCATACCGGTTGGATATTCGATCAAGGAGAGCTTTTTCGATTACAGCGGAGCGTTCGTAGGTTTCGATAACTATCTCAGCACCTTTGATAATATCAAGTTCCAGGATGCATTCATCTATACCGCGAAGATCACGCTCATCTCCATCATCATAACGATGGTCTCGGCCGTTATACTAGCAATGGCCGTACGTAGGACATTCATCGGAAAAAAATTAACACTATTCCTGCTTCAATTCGATGTATCCATGCCAACGGTGACATGTGCATCGATGATGCTCATCGCATTCTCACAGGCAGGTTTCACAAGTAAACTGTTCTACAATCTGGGATTGATCACGTCATACTCAGAGTTCCCGAACATCTTCTTCAATCCCGAAGGATACGGTCTGATCCTGTCCGTGGTCTGGATGTTCGTTCCGTATATCGGATTATCGTTCTTGGCTGTGTTGCATTCGATTTCCAATGAGCAGGAGGATCAGGCCGCGACATTAGGTGTCGGGAAGATCAAACGTTTCATCCACATAACATTACCATCACTCAAATCATCGATCGCATACACATCCGTATTGTGTTTCGCATGTGTGTTCGGTTCGTTCGAACTCCCTTCCCTTGTCGGTAGGGAACATTCGTTGGTCACACTCGCTTACTATTACTACAATGATGTGCCACATAGTATGGCCGAGCACATGGAATCATACACCATCTCGATAATCCTATTCATCATAACGATGGTCGTCTCAGCGATACTGATGTATTACTCTCTGGTCTCAGGCAGGAGGAATGACCAATGAAGTCGAAGAATCCGATGAGGTCGATAATCATCATGTTCACCATCATCGTGATATTGTACCCCATATTCCCACTGTTCGTACAATCCATAGCCGGGTCCTGGGACTACAAGGAGTTATTCCCGAGCAGTTTCACCTTTGATAATTACATCACGATCATCGATACATACAACATCCCACAGGTCACGAAGAATAGTGTGATCGTCTCAGTGGTGGTTGTATTGGTATCATTGGTATTGGGGATCTTCCCTGCGAAGTACATAGGCACCAGGGATTTCAAGGGAAAGACATGGGCACAGGTATTGACCATGATGCCCGTCATGGCCCCCGGGATCATAGTCCTGTTCGGTATCGGTAGGGTATTCGCCGAGATGGGTATCTACAGGACATACATGTCGCTCATCCTGTCGGAGGTGGTCTTCCTGATCCCGTATATGATCATGGTTTTGGTCCCAGTCTTCAAGAATTACGATCGCGGCATAGAGGACCAGGCCGCGACATTGGGTGTCGGCAGATTATCCACACTGATGAACGTGACATTCCCATCCATCAAGTCAGGTATAGCTGTCGCGTGCATGTACGTATTCATCAGCTCATGGGCCACATACCTGGCGGTAAGCATGTATGCTCCCGTCGGTTTCGAGACCATGGGATTCATAATGTATCCCGCGATCAAATTCGGTCAAGTGCCAGAAAGTCTGCTGGCAGCATTGACGATAATATTCTTCATCCCTTCAGTGGTGTTCCTGTTGATATCCACATGGATCATGGGAACGGACAAGGTCAATAATCAGAGGGTCTGAAATGAGTTTCCTTTCAATCAAAAATATAACCAAGACATACAAAGGTTCGGAATCCCCGTGCATCAAGGATCTCAGTCTCGATGTAGAACAGGGAGAGATCGTAGTGATGCTGGGACCATCCGGTTGCGGTAAGACCACGCTCCTGAAGATGATCGCGGGATTGGAGGAACAGGATTGCGGGACCATATCCATCGACGGCGAATGTGTCGACAGGATAATGACTGAGAAAAGACCGATCTCGATGGTGTTCCAGAAACCCTATCTCTTCAAGAGCATGACCGTCTTCGACAACATATCATTCGCACCCAAGGTGACGGGGCAGATCAAAGGTAAGGATGAGTTGAGGACAGAGACCCAGAGATACATCGACATGGTCAAATTGACAGGTTTCGAGGACCGCCCCGCAACACAGTTATCCGGAGGACAGGAACAGAGGGTATCCCTCGCAAGGGCACTCATCGTCAAACCGAAATTACTGTTATTGGATGAACCGCTCAGCGCATTGGACGCAAGTCTCAGGGTGGAGATGCGTATTGCCGTCAGGAAGATCTGCAAGGATCTGGGTCAGACAGTGATCTTCGTTACACACGATCAAGAGGAAGCGGTCGCCGTAGGTGACCGCATAGCATTGATGACGAACGGTCGCATAGAGCAGTTCGCTCCACCCGAGGAATTCTACACACATCCGAGATCATTGACCGTGGCCCGTTTCTTCGGATGGAAGAACGAGATTCCGTGCAGATTCGATGGGAACGATCTGTTGGAGTCACCGATAGGTAGTTTCAAGATCGACGGATGCACATCCGCAGCAGGCGATATGATCATGGTCATGAGACCTGAGGCATTCTTCGAGAGTCCCGAAGGGAACATCATCGGCAAGGTCAAGGAGGCATGCTACATGGGAGTCAGAGTCGACTACATCGTGGAATGTAACGGATACGATCTCAACGTATCATTGGATGCAAGCTATCTCAAACATCCCGGCGAGGAGATAAGATTGGGTGTTAACACGAGTGGTGTCTGGGCCGTTGAAACCGAACAGGAAGTCACAAACATCCAACCAACGGAACACAAGAAAGGTCTGTTCTCAAGGTTGAGAAGAGATAAGGCGTGAATCATACGCTTTCACGGTATCGATCATCGTCTTGATTTTCTCATGCGACAATCCCCTATCAACGGAGCATGAGCATGTGAATATCATGTTATCGATCTCCGATGTGGATTCTAGAAGTGCCTTGGTGTCGTTGATCACCCTGTTCATATCGCCTAATGCGATCGTAGTGAACGTATCGATCCCGCCCATCAGCGAGAACTTGGGGAACTTCTTCCTCAGTACCACGGGATCGTTGTATTCCCCGTAGTAGAGACAATCCAATTTCAGATTACGGATGGACCTCTGTGCCGTACCGCTCTCCGATATCTTGCCGTGAGGGTGGAAGCAGATATTCGTGTCGAACCTGTTCAGACGTTTAATCAGCTTCTCCATCGTCGGTATGGATATCTTCTCGAATATGTCCGTTCCGATGACATCTATGTTGTCATACGCACCGGATATCAGGCACATATCAGGCAGGACCTCCTTCATCACGGCATCGGCCACATGCCAATCCACCCTGGATGTGAATTTGAGCAGATCGTTGACATAACCCGGTTCGTTCAATGTGTCCATGAGGAACTGTTCGAACCCTCTCATGGATGCCGCCACCGTAACAGGCGACGGGATATGTTGCACCAACGCCGCATCAGTGTTCTCACGGACGATCTTGTGGGACAGTATCACCTGTCTTATGGATTCATCCGATACGTTGAATTTCCTCTTCCTGTAGATCAGTTCGGGATCAT